>Ga0209205_1000015_pt1 | contig 106050 bp, 92 predicted proteins | sample ZodSprso05mmetaG_FD_184133 | JGI IMG/M metagenome (GOLD analysis project Ga0209205, IMG submission 184133) | Hot spring sediment microbial communities from Zodletone spring, Oklahoma to study Microbial Dark Matter (Phase II) - Zodletone Spring... ... | reverse complement strand
GATCCCAGGTGAAGAGGTCATCGAGTCCAACCTGGAAAATGTGGCACGTGAGACCAGTGAACTGTATGATGCGGATGCATTGTACGGACCTTTCAAGATGCAGAACGGCACCATGGTGGAGGGACTGACCGAGGGCCTGACCATGATGCGGGAGGGGGGGCAGGCCACCATGTTCTTTACCAGTGACCTGGGATATGGCAGTAAAAGAACCGGACGGGTACAACCCTACCAGTCGCTTAAATTTGAAGTGGAACTGCTGGAAGTGATCAAAGATATTGAGACCTATGAAAAGAACCGGATGGAATCCTATGTGGATTCCATTACCGGCGCGGATACCATTCATGATCCGGCCCTGGATGTGGTTATGTACTATGTGATCGATGAGCCGGGGTACGGCAATCCCATTGACGAGGATACGATCGTGAAAATTGTTTATAAGGGCTACCTGATCGACGGAAGGGTTTTTGATGAGAATGATGCGGATGACCCCTTCCAGTTCACCGTGGGAGAGAAAGAAGTGATCATGGGATGGGAGTTTGGGATACGAAAGTTCTCGGAAGGAGCGAAAGGCAGGCTCATCATCCCTTATCAGCTGGGCTACAGCGATACCGGGAAAAAAACACAGAGCGGTCACATCGCTGTTCCTCCCTTCGAGACACTGATTTTCGATATTGAAGTGGTCGATACAAATCCCGGGGGGACTGACAAGGAGGAGCCCGAGGAATAAAAGATCACTTTCCCAGCAGGAAAATGGCTGGCCGTTTGTGCAGTACGGGGAGCTTTTCCCGCCATTTTGCAATGCTCCGGGTGCAAATATATTCCGATTCCAGGGTAATGTCTGCGGCGATACAAAGCAGGGTGGACGGATCGCACACATCCAGCAGGTCAGCCAGCAATTGATCGTTCCTGTACGGCGTTTCGATGAAAATCTGGGTTTCCCCGCTTCCCTGAAGGTCTGTGTCAATCTGCCTGACCTTCCGTTTTCGCTCCGCTTGTTGGATGGGCAGATAACCGTGGAACCTGAACTGCTGTCCATTCAGTCCCGACGCCATCAGCGCCAGCAGAATGGAGGAGGGCCCCGTAAGCGGGACCACCCTGATCCCCTGCTCATGGGCAAGGCGTACAATATCAGCCCCCGGATCGGCCACGCCCGGCATCCCTGCTTCGGTGATCACAGCGGCATCGGAACCCTGAAGCACTTCCCGGAGGAAGGTGGGGATCAGTTCCGGCGGGGTATGCTTGTTCAGCTCATGAAATGTGATCTGATCGATCCCAATGGTCCGGTCCAGTATTTTCAGGTACCGCCTGGCGCTTCTCAGGTTCTCCACGATGAAGACTTTGATCTCGCTGGCTTTCCTGCGGACCTCAAGGGGTATGGTATATCCGGTATCGGAATCTCCGAGGGTGGCGGGCAACATGTACAGAATCCCCTTCATCAGAATTTTTTAATAAAAATAATTATATCTTCGTCAAAAGAGCAAAACAAGCAGATTTCGGTTGAGAATTACTTTCCTGGGTACAGGCACCTCGCAGGGTGTACCTGTGATCGGCTGCGGATGCAGCACCTGCAGATCGGAAGATCCGCGTGATCAACGGCTCCGTTCATCCATTCTGATCCGGGAGAACGACTTTACGCTGGTTGTGGATACCGGGCCCGATTTCCGGCAGCAGATGCTCAGGGCCGGGGTTGACAGCCTGGATGCGGTCCTCTTCACCCATGAGCACAGGGATCATATAGCGGGACTGGACGATATCAGAGCCTTTAATTTCATCCAGGATCAGTCCATGGATATCTACACGGAGAAGCGTGTGCTGAAAGCGTTGAAAAAAGCTTTTCCCTACGTGTTTGTGGAGAAGAAATATCCCGGCGTCCCCAGGGTGCATGTCCATCTGATTTCCACGGATCCTTTCCGGGTGGGACCGGTTGCGGTCATTCCTGTCCGGATGCTGCACTACAAACTGCCCGTGCTCGGGTTCCGTTTCGGTGATTTTGCCTATCTGACGGATGGAAGTCATATTGCAGAAGCTGAAAAGAAAAAGCTGCAAGGATTGAAATATTTGGTTGTTAACGCATTAAGAAGAGAGGAGCACATCTCTCATTTCAACCTTTCCCAGGCGGTGGAACTGATCGAATCCCTGGGCCCTGAGCGGGGTTATCTCACACATATATCCCACCAGTTGGAGCCTGTGGCGCAGCTTGAGAAAGAACTGCCTTCAAATATTGCCGTAGCATACGATGGACTGGTGCTGGATTTGTAGCTGTGATCCAATGCGAAATGCCTTCAGGGACTCCTCCCGGGCAATTTTACCTCAAATGTTTTATAAAACATTGCTTGCACCTGCTTTGTAATTATCTTTGAGAAAACAAAATTCCGACCATGGGAATGACCGTGATTGAGAAGATAATGGCTGCCCACTCCGGTAGAGAAACCTTGGAGCCGGGCGACATTGTGGATCTGATGATCGATGCGCGTGTGGCCAGGGATTTCGGAGGGGCCAACGTGGTTCAGCACATGGTCCGCTATCAGCTTGAGGTCAGCGATCCCTCCAGGACGTTTTTCACATTTGACTGCAATCCGACGGGTTCCGATCAGAAGTATGCCACCAATCAGCAAATCTGCAGGCAGTATGCCCGGGCGCATGGCATCAGGGTGTATGACATCAATAAAGGGATCGGAAGCCACATCCTGATCGAGGAGGGACTGGCCTATCCGGGATCCACAGCCATTTCCACCGATTCTCATGCGAATATCCTGGGAGCGGTGGGGGCTTTCGGACAGGGAATGGGGGATAAGGATACAGCAGGTGCCTGGCAAAAGGGGACCGTCTGGTTCAGGGTACCGTCCTCCGTGAAAATTGTCATGAAGGGGAAGCCGGATCCCGCACTGAGCGCCAAGGACATCGTCCTGAACCTGCTGGCATTGTTCGGTGCTGACTCCCTGCTCGGTGTTGCCATTGAGGTGGAAGGGGAGATGGTGGATGGGTTGACCCTGGACCAGCGTATTACCATCGCCTCCATGGCCACTGAGCTTGGGGCGATCATCATGCTCTTTCCTCCCAACCAGGAAGTGATCAGGTATTGCCAGTCACGCGCAATGAAAATCATTACTCCCGTAACAGCCGATCCGGATGCATCCTATGCCGATATCCGGGAGGTGGACGTGACCCGTTTTACAAGGCGTATCTCTCTCCCCGGCAAACCCCATGACACAGCGGAGATTCCGGAAGAAAAGATATGGATCGATTCCGCCTTTATCGGGAGCTGTACCAATGGCAGGATTGAAGACATGAAGGCTGCTGCGGATGTATTAAGGGGGCGGAAAATCGCAGAATGCGTCGTGCTGAAGATCGTCCCTGCCACGGACAGGGTCTGGCAGCAATGCATGGATGAGGGTCTGCTGGAAGTTTTCAAGGAGTCGGGTGCGCTGGTTTCCAATGCGGGATGTGCCGGCTGTGCGGCGGGACAGGTGGGTCAGAACGGACCGGGGGAAGTGACCGTCAGTACCGGCAACCGGAATTTTCCAGGCAAACAGGGAAAGGGAGCGGTTTACCTGGCCTCTCCCGAGGTGGCCGCCGCCTCGGCCATTGCGGGATACATCACCGATCCGGACAGGATCCCTGAGCAGCCGGCACAGCGGCCTGCCCCCAAACCGGAAAAGAGGGACGGAAAATCAATGCCTCCCAAAAAAACCGCTGAAAATCCGGTTGAGGTGACCGGCAGGGTCTGGTACATCCCCAGGGATCATATCGACACGGACATGATTTATCACAACAGCTACCTCTCCGTAACCGATGTGGAAGAGATGGGACAATACACCTTCAGGAACATGGAAGGATATGAAAACTTTGCTTCAGAGGCAGCAAAAGGCGACATCCTGGTCGCCGGAAAGAATTTCGGGTCCGGCAGTTCCAGGCAGCAGGCGGTGGATTGCTTCCAGTCGCTGGGTATACAGTGCGTGATCGCTGAATCGTTCGGCTCCATCTATGAGAGAAATGCCATCAATGCGGCTTTTCCGATACTGGTATCTGACAGGATCGGCGAACTGCAGCTTACGGACGGGGATAAACTGACCGTCAATTTTAGATCGGGACTGATACATAACCGGACAAAGGATATCAAAATAAAGGCAACGCCATTTTCCGAGATCCAGTTGGAGATCTACCAGCACAATGGATTGTTTTAAAAACATGCATTATGAGACTGATACTACCCGAGGGTTACAAGCCCCTCATCAACTTAAAAGAGACTGAGAAAGCCATCCAGTTGATGAAAGATCATTTCGAGACCGGCCTGTCGTCCGACCTCCGCCTGAGGCGTGTTACGGCACCGCTTTTTATGCTGAAAGGCACCGGCCTGAATGATAACCTGAAAGGGGTGGAGCGGCCCATCAGATTCAAGATCAAAGATATGCGCAACCAGGAGGCAGAGGTGGTTGTATCCCTTGCCAAATGGAAAAGAATGATGCTGCGGGATTATGACATCCAGACAGGGTACGGGATCTATACCGACATGAATGCGCTGCGTCCGGATGAAGAGCTGGACAACATGCATTCTGTATATGTGGACCAGTGGGACTGGGAAAAAGCGATCTTACCGGAGCAGCGGAACCTGGATTACCTGAAGGAGATCGTCCGGAAGGTATGGGATAATGTGAAACGCAGCGAATTTTACATGCATACCTTCTATCCACAGATCGTGCCTTCCCTGCCTGAAGAGATCACATTCATCCACTCGGAGCAGCTTTATGAGATGTATCCGGACCTGCCTCCCCAGGAGCGGGAGGACCGGATCGCGGAAAAGTACGGGGCGGTTTTTATTATCGGGGTGGGTTATGACCTGCCTGACGGAAGGCCGCATGACAAAAGGGCCCCTGACTACGATGACTGGAGCACGGAAACGGTGGATGGGTACCGGGGACTGAACGGCGATATTATTGTCTGGAACAAAGTCCTTCAATCCGCTGCTGAGATCACATCCATGGGTCTCAGGGTGGACCGGGAACAATTGCTCACCCAGCTGGAGCTCACGGGACACACGGACTGGGTGGACCTGCTTTTCCACCGCAGGCTCCTGAATGACGAACTGCCCTCTTCCATCGGAGGAGGCATCGGACAGTCCCGTACCGCCATGCAGTTGCTGCAGAAAGCGCATATTGGTGAGATCCAGTCGGCCATCTGGCCCGGAGAGATGGTGGATCACTGCCGCAAATGCAATATTTTTCTCATCTGATAAGATCCTGAGACATGCCAGGGACATTTGTCGAAAAGGTATTTGGCGCACCGGCAGGTGCCATCGTTTTCAGGCAGCCCGACCTGATCCTTTCCCATGACAATACGGCCAGCATCAGGAAGACTTTCGAGCAGATGGGAGGGGATAAGGTTCATGATCCTGCGCGGCTGGTTATCGTGCTGGATCACAATGCTCCCCCGACCAGTGCGAATCTTGCCAACAGTTATCAATCCATCCGGGAATTTGTTAAAAGGCAGCATGTGGATAAATTCCATGATGCGGGCAGCGGGATCTGCCACCAGATCATGGCACAGTATGCGAAACCGGGAATGGTGGTTGTCGGAAGCGACAGCCATACCTGCACTGCCGGAGCTTTCAATGCCCTGGCTGCCGGGATAGACCGGACGGAGACCGCGGGTCTCTGGGTACGGGGAGAAACCTGGTTCCGGGTGCCCGAATCACTGAAGATCAATCTGGAAGGTGAGTTGAGCTCTGGGGTGTATGCCAAGGACTTGAGCCTCTGGATCATCGGTATGATCGGCTCGGCGGGGGCCAACTACATGTCGGTGGAATATCACGGTGAAGGTGTGGGAAACCTGACCATCGCGGACCGGATGACCCTGGCCAACCTGGCTTCGGAAATGGGTGCAAAAAATGCAGTCTTCCCGCCTGACCGTGTTCTGCAGGAATATTATGGGGAAAAGATTCACGGTGTGTGGGCCGATGAAGGTGCCACCTATGCGCGTGAAATTGACATCTACCTGGGAGAGGTCTGTCCGGTCGTGGCCGCACCCCACCAGGTGGACAACGTGATGACCCTGGCTGAAGTGGCCGGGCTGGAGGTGCACCAGGGGCTGATCGGCACCTGCACCAGCGGGAGGATCGAGGATTTGCGGGAAGCTGCCGGCATGATCAGGGGCAAAAAAGTAAAACCCGAGTTCCAGTTGCTGGTCATCCCGGCTTCAAGGGAGATCTATCTGCAGGCCATCGGGGAAGGGCTCATTACAGAATTTCTGGAAGCCGGGGCCAATGTGCTGAGCGCATCCTGCGGACCCTGCCTGGGAACCGGCCAGGGGATCCCTGCGGACAATTACCGGGTCATCTCAACGGCCAACCGCAATTTCGCGGGAAGGATGGGCAACAAGAACGCGGAAATCTACCTGGCATCCCCGGCAGCCGTAGCCCTCAGTGCTGTTTACGGAATGATCACGGATCCCGGAAGCAGCGGCAGGGCGAAAAAGTTCCCGTACCGCAGGAAACAGTCCGGCGGCGGGACCATTGGAAGCGAAGAAAAACGCAGGGAGACAGGAGTCTGGGACTATTCGGACTGTAACGACCTGAATACGGACCAGATGTTTGCGGGAAACCTCACCTACAACATCCCCAGTTCTGATCCGGCAGCGATCATGCCCCACCTCTTCGAAGGATTTGACAGCCGTTTTGCCCAAGAGGTGCAGGCAGGTGATATCATAGTGGGAGGTGAGAATTTCGGATGCGGAAGCTCCCGGGAGCATCCTGCGGTGGGACTGGCCCATGCGGGGATCCGGGCGGTGATCGTCAAATCTGTGAACCGGATCTTCTACCGTGCCGCCATCAACCAGGGCCTTCCGCTGATCGTACTTCCCGATGCCGTCATGGCTTACCGCCGCGGCGACCGGGTGGAAGTGGATTTTGCACTGGGAACGATCCGTGTGGGAGAAAAGGAATTCCCCTTTGAACCCCTCCCTGAAAAGCTCCTGGAAATCCTGCAGAAGCAGGGCCTGGTGAACTGGATAAGGGAGCAGTAACACCCCGGGCGGACTGGTTCTTGAGATTGCTGAACAGTTTCGTGGTACAGGAGCCTCCGAAAACTGTCCGGAAAATATCTTTTTCTTATCTTTGCACGGCTAATCAGGCTGGCATCCAATTTGCACACTGTTTCGGGATCATGCCGGCAACAGCTCTGGTTCCGTAGCTCAGCTGGATAGAGCAACAGCCTTCTAAGCTGTGGGTCGCAGGTTCGAATCCTGCCGGAATCACAAAATGCCCGATACGCCTTTTGGCGTAAAGGGCATTTTTGTTTCGGTATATGGATGAGAACCTATCGAACCGAGCCAGCGCAGCTGGCGAGCTCATGAGTGAACAACGTGAACGAATAACCGAGCCGAAGGCGAGCTCATGAGTGAACAACGTGAACGAATAACCGAGCCGAAGGCGAGCTCATGGGTTAAGAAGTGATATAGCTATTCATCTTTGATGCAACGCACAGAGATCCCATATCTCTTTTGCAGCGTATCCCTTCCAACTTTCGATTCTATGTAGGACACAGTCCGCCGCCATGCACTGACGGCATCGTTCTCATTTGAAGTCCAAAAATGAGTTCCGAAATCCATCCAGAGAAAATAACCGGATCTGGAACAATAACCAGCCGGAATCGCTGTAAAATTGCTTTTGCCGAATGCATCATCATATTTCAGGAATCCATCTTGCCATAAATCAGCATTGCCGGCTAGTTTACTGCCTTCGTTTGTGCCCCGGGCACCCCGGTTATCAACCTCGGTCAACCGCATACCAAGCGCTATTTCCAGTTCTTTCCATTCTTCATCGGAAGGCAGATGCCAGCCTGCAGGACAGGCGGCCTTGGCTGCCTGCCAGTTGTATAGTACACCGTAAGTTTCGTAATATTCAGAGGCTTTTGCCTCGTTGACGCTGGTGCCCTGGTAATTGTAAACATAGTAACAGGGATCGGTATCAGATCCTTCCGAGGATGGACTTACCAGAGGCAGGTGGGCCAGGTTCTCTGCCATCCAGATCTGGTCACCTATTTTAAGTGTTTTATATGTCCTATTGTCGCGGGTATCGGTAAAAGCTTTATAGGTATTTACCGAAACGATTATTTCATCTTCAGTGATGGTTCCCTCATTATCCCTGGCCGTTGCTTTGATGATATGAAATCCGTCTTTTTCATTTCCGGTATCCCATTCATATGAATATGGCAATATCCTGGATAACCCTACAAAAACATTATCCACAAATAATCTCACTTCAGTTACATTCCCATCCGGATCATCTGCTTCCAAAGAGATCATTATTGTTTCACCGGTGTAGAATTCTGATGCATCTGCAGGACCTGTTATGTTGCAGGTGGGAGGCTGGTTCTTTTCACAGCTCACGAGAAGCAATCCCATAATAAAACAAGTCCAGTATTGACATATTGGCCTCATGATCAGCTGATGTTTTGGTGTGCTGAGGATTGAACACTTAAAATTACTGAATATCTGAATACAAAGCAAGTTGCAGCTTCTCCGGACTACCCCGGAATTTTAGCCGAAACCGTATCGCAGCTGTACAATAGCTGTCAGATTTTGCATCATTACACAAAATAATGAACTTTCTATTTCATTACATGACAGATCATAGAGAAGATTTGCCTTCGTCGACCATCCCTGCAGGTATCCTGGCCAGATGCACAGGATTCTTCTCCGGAAATTCCATCGCCAAATCCTGAAATGTAAAACCAGACATATTTCTGCTTGAAAACACCTTCATCTCAAGAAAAGGGATATAAAATATCCGTTTGTTATACATTTTTAGTGCTTTATCTGCTAAAAAATATCTCTCCACAGACATTTTTTATCCAAAACAACATCAAAACAGTTAATGAGCGGATAAAAAATATCTAATTCTGAAATATCGACACCAGCCTGTATGGAGAAACCAGAGCAGGCTGATAAAAACCCGGACGATCCATTGTGAAATCCCATAGCGATAGCAAAGTCAAAATATTTCGTAATTTGTAAACCTGGAGATACCTGTAATCGGATTTTTAAACCAAACTCGCATATGATGAAGCTTCCCGCACTCGCGGCAATAACAGCATTACTTGCAATGTTTTCCTGCCATGCCGAACTTTTGCCAACACTCCCTGAGGAAACCATACAATACGATCTGACAACAAGCCGGCAGCTGCAGGATCAGGAATACAGCCAGCAGATCGAGGACTTTTATGACAGCGGCCTGGAAGGAACATTCAGTGGGAAGGCGGACGTGCCGATCTATTACAGGATCTTCAAACATGCCGAACCGGAAAAAGGAGCCATACTGATCTCCACGGGAAGGACCGAGGCTGCGCTGAAATACAAGGAAGTGATCTTTGACCTTTTCAATAACGGGTATTCCGTGTACATTCATGATCACCGCGGACAGGGACTTTCAGGCAGGATGGCTGAAGACCCCGAACTGGGGTATATCGATACTTTCCAGTTCTATGTGGATGACATGCAACATTTTTACGATCAGTACCTGAAATTCAATGGTCATGAAAAAATCTACCTTTTAACGTACTCCATGGGAGGGGCCATTGGAATGACCTACCTGGAGCAAAACCCGGATGATTTTAATGCCGCTGCTTTTTGCTCTCCCATGTTGGGACTGAATCCCCCTATTTGCCTGCTGGCCAGGTTGCTCAAAGGGAAAGATCCCAAATATGCCCCCGGGCAATCGGGTTACCAGGATGATTCCGCTTCCTTCAAGGATAATTCAGTCACCGGCTCCGAGATCAGGTACCACCGGAAGATTGCTGCGTACGCAGAGGTGCCGGACGCGAGACTGGGAGGCGCATCCACCCTTTGGGTCCACAGGTCCTGCAGGCAATTCAAGTATATGTTCGAAAATATTGAAAAGATCGAAACCCCTTTCATCCTCTTTTCGGCAGATAATGAACAGGTGGTAGACCCGGATGCCCACGGGGAGTTTGTTGAAAAAGCCAAAACACTTGGAAAGGATTATCAGGCCTACCTGGTTGAAAATGCGCAACACGAATTATGGATGGAGAAAGATGCGCAGCGTATGAAGGTATTCAACGCGACCATGATGTTTCTTGATCAATATTAGCCTCACGCCAGTTATGCCATTCCGGATTATCGACACCGAACGGATCCCGATCAAACTGTGGCTGGAAGAACTGGAAAACGATGCGTTGCAGCAGGCTAAAAATGCGGCCAATCTGATTCCGGCTTTCCATCATGTAGCGATCATGCCCGATGCACATACCGGTTACGGTGTGCCCATTGGTTGTGTACTGGCGACACAGGATGCGGTCATTCCCAATGCGGTCGGGGTTGACATTGGCTGCGGCATGTGTGCTGCAAGGCTTACCGTTGAATTCCCGGGCAAGAAAGAGATAAAACAGGTCATGGGGGAGATCAGAAAGCGGGTCCCGGTTGGTTTCGACTGGCATAAGGATCCGCAGGAATGGGAAGGGTTCGATCGGGCACCTGATATTGAAATCATTCAACAAAATCTGGAAAAGGCAAGGTACCAGCTGGGGACACTTGGAGGGGGAAATCATTTCATGGAGATACAAAGGGGGAATGACGAGCATCTGTGGGTCATGGTACACTGCGGCAGCCGAAATTTCGGGCTGCAGATCGCGAACCATTACCATCAGCTGGCCAGAACCCTGTGTGATGAAAGGAAAATCAAGGCGCCCAACAAGGACCTCTCTTATCTGCCTGCCGGTTCCGGAAAGGAGGGGGATGCATACATGACGGCCATGAATTATGCCATCGAGTTTGCAAAGGCGAACAGGGACCTGATCATGAAGCAAATTCTTGATGTTTTTAGCTGTGAGTCAACGGAATATATTAATATCCATCATAATTATGCTGCCTTTGAGCATCATTTTGGATCTGATGTGATCGTGCACAGGAAGGGAGCGGTTAAAGCGGAGAAAGGAGAGAAAGGGATCATACCCGGGTCCCAGGGAAGTAAATCCTATATTGTTGAAGGGCTCGGAAATCCGGAGAGCTTCCATTCCAGTTCTCACGGGGCCGGGCGCATCATGGGGCGTAAGCAGGCAAGGAGACAACTGTCCCTGAAGGATGAAATCGAAAAAATGGAAAAGAGGGGCATCATTCATGCCATCAGAACCGAAAAAGATCTGGACGAGGCCGAAAGCGCCTACCGGGATATCGATCAGGTAATGCATAATCAGCGTGACCTGGTGAAGATCCTGGTAGCGTTAACCCCGCTTGCAGTAATAAAAGGATAGTTATAGAAAATGCACCTGAAAGACACGGTGATCCTTGTTTCCTGTTTCCTGTGCTTTTCCCCTGTGGAAACACAGTCCATCGGCATAGAATCTGTGATCAGGTTCGGGGATTCCTTATTCCAGCATGCTCAATACAATCAAGCATTGCATGAATATCAACGGGCGCTATTCTTTTCAGCAGATACACTCAAATCCGGGTTAAGTGTAAAAGTCGCCGATTGCTATTTCGCCTTGGATAACTTTAAGATGGCACGTAGTTATTACGATTCGGCAGTTTGTTATGCGAACTCCGGTCAGGTGAGCGCGGATATGGAATTTCAGAAGGTTCGCTGCTGGATGATGGAGGATAAATTCGGTGTGGCGCTCTTGAGATTACATGCTATGGAAGCAGGCACCGACAGCAGTCTGCTAAGAAGAAAGTCCCTCTACCAGGGTATTTGTTGCTATGGAATGGGACAGTATGAGGAAATGCAGAAATACTTGATGAAGTCCTTTCCGCCAGGTGATTCAATGAAAATTTATCAGCTTCAGGAACTGCTTGAAGAGCGAAAGGTCTTGAACCGGCCGGATCCGAACCTGGCATTGGTGTTGAGTATTTTTATTCCTGGAGCGGGACAGGTATACGCGGGAGATATCAAAGCGGGATTGAATTCCCTTTTCCTGGTGGGCGGACTGGTCTATCTGGGAACCTCCGGCGTATTGACCTTTCCGTTGGTCACCATTCCATTCATCCATCGATATTACCTGGGGGGGATCATGCATGCGAGAGCAGCCGCCGAGAACACTAGAAACAGCATCCGGTTCGGGTATTTCACACAACTGAGCCGGGTATTTCCGGCCGGCGCATCATTTATCCACCTGTTCGAACCTGAAGCACAGGAAAAAATCTACCCGGTCAATTTGCGCTCTTCTGATTCAGAGATAGAAATACTGCTAAAAATCGGCTATCTGGGATACAAGGAATTCCTTTCCTCGCAGGATGTGGATGCCTGTGTGTTCCATCCATCCTGCTCGAATTATACCATTGAGGCCATTGAAATAAAAGGGGTGGTCACGGGACTGCTCGAGGGTTTTGACAGGGTGTCGAGGTGCCATCCTTTTGTCGGAAAGCATGATTATCCCTATGATACCCGGACGATGAAAAGCTACGATACCCTTATAAGCGAGGAATTACATCCGGGATTGTTCATCAAGGTGCATCGGTGAGTTGGATCGGAAGCATATAACAGGGATGTTTTTGATGAATGAATACTGAAAATATATCAACTTCAGGATATTTCATGGTACATACTTCCGTGATAAACTTGACTTTCAACTTGAAATGCATACATTTGATATACACTTACTCCCTAAAACTACAAACCATGATTAAAAAATCAGTTTTCATTCTGCTCAGTTTCTTTATTGCGCATACAATTTATGCACAGGACTATAAACATGTTCAGGTTTCACTCAGGGACGGTCAGACTTACAAAGGGAAGAACGGGATCATTTCCGAAGGTGCGCTGACATTCACCAGCGGCAGTATGCAGAAGACTTATTCGCTTACAGATGTGAATATCATTCAGGCCAAGGAAGGCAAGGCACTCAAGTGGGCCCTTGGATGCGGAGGAGGTTGCCTGGCAATCGGACTGATCACAACTGCTACACAGGCTGGCAAATATAATGACATCTCGGGGGAAACATACAGTGCAGGTACCTTACTGGCAGGATCGCTCATATGGGCCGGTGCATTTGCCGGGGTAGGTGCATTGATAGGCAGCCTCACTGACCCCTGGAAGATCGTATATAACAGGTCCTCTGCTTCCATCTGGAATGATCTCGATCTGAATCTCGCACCGGATCCCTTTACCGGAGTCAACCTGACCCTGAGCTATAAATTTCCAAATAGACCTTAATAAGCAACTGTTTGAGCACGCATGCATTGCCCCCGTCATTAGGCGGGGGCTTTCTCATTTATTGCCATGGCTTCCGGTCAATCTTTTGAAGAGGGCGATCCAGCCGGGACTCAGGATCAGGGTGAGGGTGATCAGGGACAGGATCGTCTGATGGGTGAAATCTGTGACGATCCCGCCCTGCTCGCCCACCCCGAGGATCACAAAGCTGAATTCACCTACCTGCGCAAGCATAGCCCCACCCAGGAGACTGTCCCTCCAGGATTCTCCCAGCATGCGCATCATGCCTGCATTGATCGCGGTATTGAAAATGAAAACCAGGCCCACCAGGAACAGGATCACAGACCAGTTCTCCAGGAGAAAATTCAAATCCAGCATCATCCCTACGGAGACAAAGAAGATGGCCACAAAAAATATGTAGAAAGGCTCCAGGGTGATGTGGATCCAGTCCGTTTCCCTGGTGGCCCTGACATAAATACCGGCCAGGAAAGCTCCCAGAAGTGGAGACAATTTGAACAAGTCGGTGGCCATCACCATCCCGAAGCAGATGGCCAGTGCACCGAATATCTGCATTTCCTTATGATCCTTGAAATACCGCAAAAATGGAAGATGAATTTCTTTTTTCCTGATCAGGAAAATCACCATCAATACGATCAAAACACCTCCAATCAATTGAAGAATCAGGTTTTTCGGCGACATATTCTTTCCCTGCATCAGGTCGATGAGGATGATCATGGGAACCAGCGCAATGTCCTGTACCAGCAGGACACCGATCACATTCCTCCCTACATGGGTGTCGTGTTGTTCGGATTCATTGAGGAGTTTGATCACCACCGCGGTACTGCTGATGCTGATGACAAATCCAATCAACAGGGCTCTGACAAATTCCCAGTCAAACAGACTGCCCATCAGGAATACGATCCCAACGGTGCTAACTACCTGGATAGCCGTGCCTATCACAGGGACCTTCCATGATTTCAGGAGTTTCTCCAATGAAATCTCCATTCCCACAAAAAACAACAGGAAGATCAGTCCGACCATTTCGAACTGACCGAGCAGTGCCGTCTCCTTGACGAATCCGATCCCGTGCGGGCCCAGCAGGATCCCCACGAAGAGGTAGGCAACAATATAAGGTATCCGGATGGTTTTAAAGATCAAACCAATGATCAGGATGGAAAAAATGACAAGCGTATACAGCGGTATGAGCGTTTCACCGTGCATGGGATATTCTTTTCAACAATTCAATGCAGCTTCAGGTGGCAGAAGCGTTGATCTTTAGTCCTCGGGACCAGTCTGCTTCCGCCTGGCGGTCAGATCAAAAACACCTCCAGAGTAACTCACTGTCCCCGTGAATTCGTCTTTGTTGAACTTTCCGGAGACCGTTACCAGTTCGCTTTCCACATACAGGTTGAATGTCAGGAGATTCTTCTCATATTTCACATCCCGGGCTTCCACCTGGTAAAATTCATCCAGTGCCATGACCACAGTAAATCCATCTCCGGTTTCCGCGATGATCATTTCCCCTGTGGTATATCCTTCAGCCACACCGGGTGCTGTGTATGCCCAATTTCCAACCGGGCTGAATATCACGGCCGGTGTTCCATAAGAAAAAGCTGCTGCCATCAGTATAAGCAGGATGGAGGCAGTGCCTCTGAAAGTGATTGTACGGTTCATGGTGTTAAAAAATTAAAATAAGTCCAGTCATTCATTGAAGATACGGTTGTGATCAGATAAAGATCGTAAAATCCAATCAATTTCTATTCATCATACATGCATAAATATATAAAGAATACAGCATCTCAAACTATATATTAATAAATATATATAATAACATGATTAAACCTTTTTGTAATACATTTGTCTAATGAGCAAATCTAGCTATTTAAACACAATTGATCAATATGAAACGAATTATACTCTTAAGCGCATCCATACTGTTTTCAGTGATCACTTTTGTTATGGCCAACAGGATTTCATCTGTGCCAGATGAGGACAACCCTCCCAGGGGCATATTAACCGGCAGGGTTACTGAAGCGGGTTCAAATGTCCCCCTCGAATATACCACCATCGCCGTTTATACGATTGAGGATTCATCACTCGTGGGAGGTACGGTCAGTGACCCGGAAGGAAACTTTGAGATCAGGAAACTGCCTTACGGGGAGTACTATGTGGTTACAAATTTCGTGGGGTATCAGAAAAAGGTGATTGATCCCGTGCATGTTACGCCTGACAACAACAGGGTAGATCTGGGTCTTCTGGAAATGAGCGTGGACAAGCAATCCATCGAGGAGGTGGAGATCGTGGCAGACAGAAAGCACGTGGACTACCGGCTTGACAAGAAAATTGTCAATGTGAGCCAGGATATCAATGCAGCCGGAGGAACCGCCGCCGACGTACTGGAAAATACACCCTCTGTGTCCGTGGACATCGAGGGAAATGTCACCCTGCGCGGCAGCGGTAGTTTTACGGTGTTGATAGACGGCAAACCCAGTGTACTGGAGGGCAGTGATGCATTGCAGCAGATTCCCGCCAGCGCCATCGAAAATATTGAAATCATTACCAATCCATCTGCCAAGCATGATCCCGATGGCAATGCCGGGATCATCAATGTCATCATGAAAGAGAAAACTGACCAGGGATTGAATGGGGTCATCAATGCTTCAGCCGGACTGAACAATAAGTATCGCGCAGATTTTCTGCTGAACAGGCGGGTCGGAAACTGGAATTTTTTCCTGGGCGGAAATTATAACAATAATCTCTACCCGGGAAGACTGACCAGGGAGCAGATCACATTTACCGATTCGACAGACAGGATCCTGGAAGCGGACGGCGCATTTGATTTCAGGCGAAGCGGCACCCAGATCAAAGGGGGCGTATCCCATGATTTTTCGGAAAAGTCCACGCTGACTTTAGAGGCCAGCGGGGGAAATTATGGATTTGGTATTGACCGGTCCAACAGGTCACACGAATACACCATCCCTGCTGCAAATGACGTCTATTATGTGAGTAGAAGCATCATGAACCGGAACGGACGCTATTACAACCTCAATGCCAATTACACAAAGACCTTTGATTCCAGGGATCACCAGCTTACCGCGATGGCATATTTTTCACAAAGTGTGGGGGAGAGTACCGACGACCAGGAAGATTACAACACGGGGCCTGATTACATGGTGGAAGATGTGATACCCGTCAGCAACAGGTCTGTGGAAACCGAAGATGAATACGAGGCCAGGGTGGAGATCGATTATTCGCGTCCCGTTGGTGCATCAGGAAAACTGGAGCTGGGGTACCAGGCCAGGATCGATGATGAATTTGAAAACCGCTTATACCAGGAATATGACCATGATTCAGAAACGTGGATAGAAAACGCGCTTTACACAAGCGATCTGGATTTTTTCAGGAACATCCAGGCCGCCTATGTCACTTACGGGGGTGAATGGAAAAATTTCCAATACCAGCTGGGGATCCGGGGTGAGTATACCTACCGGAAGATCGACCATGAAAAATCCGAGGACATCTTCCTGATCAACCGGCTGGATTATTACCCCACCCTGCACCTGGCCAGGCAGTTCAAGAACGACCACCAGCTCATGCTGAGTTACAGTAAAAGGGTAGACAGGCCCCGCGGATACTGGCTGGAACCAAACAGGAGTTATGTGGACCCCTACACCATCAGGATCGGCAACCCGGCCCTGGAACCGGAATACATCCATTCCCTGGAGCTCGGATACCAGAAAGGATGGGGCATGAATTTCCTGGCGGCGGAATTGTATTACCGAAACACCAGGAACCTGATCACCAGGGTCACAGAATACGATGATTCCCTCGATCTGTTCATACTGAATATTGAAAATCTGAACAATGACCACTCGGCGGGTGCCGAACTGATGGTAAACTGGAAATTCTGGAAGTGGCTGACCGTGAATGGCAGCTTCACACCCTATTATTACAGGATCGACGGGGATATTAACGGAACTCCCGTCAGTGAGGAAACCTTCAGCTGGAGCTCCAATCTGAATACCACGTTTCAGATCACACCCACCACCAGGCTTCAGACGAACATGGCCTACCGGAGCAAAACGGTTACAGCCCAGGGCTCCAGGGAGGGATTTTATTACATGAATGTGGCGTTCAGGCAGGATCTCTTCGATCGAAAATTATCGGCAACGCTACAGGTCAGGGATTTATTCGGTTCGATGAAGCGGGATTTTACCAATGTGGGGGAGAACTTCCTACAGCATGTGGTCATGTCACGGGAACCAAGGGTCCTGACCCTGACACTCAGTTACCGGATCAACAATTACAGGAACGAACCGGGCGATCGCCAGGGAGGGGGCGGGGAGATGGATTTCGGCGGTGGCTTTTAGAACATTGGCCGGTTTCCGGGTCAGCTCAGCCTTTTCTCGATATATCGCGAGTTAATGGTCCTGAGTGTTCCCATGTAATCCATCCTGAATTCCAGCAGGTCCCCGACCCGGTAATTCTTTTTGTTATCACCCAGGTCAATGACCAGCATGTCTGAGCTTGCACCCACGAAACTCAGGTTCTCGTCCACCGGTTTAAGATGCTTTTCATCCACATCCAGCAATCCCAGGTCGATGATTGCCCTGAATGTTCTCTGCCCGATGTCTTTTTCATCGAAGCTGAACTCATCCCCCTCCACGTTGGTACCCATCTCACCCATGGGGACCATGGGCTTTTCACTCAGTTCGATGATTTCCGCATACAGCCTGAACACGTCCGGGCGCATATTTTTCAGGGTGGTGTCATTGTACACGTCCGTACCCAGGAAGAGGGTTTCACCCACCCTGAAGTGGTTGATTGACTTTGGCAGCAGTTTCTGAAAGATCAACGGGATAGTAACCGATGATCCCCCTGATACATAAGGGATCTGTTTGTTGAATTTTGCTTCGATCAACTGCTCGTAGAGGCTCAGCTGGATTAATTTATCCTGGTTGGGCAACACCCCGTAGAGGCAGGAAAGATTGGCCCCGATACCCACTACCTTGATATTTTCCAGCTTGAAGACATTGGCATAAAAATCGACAAAATGTTCTCCGAGGATCCCTTCACGTAGTTCCCCGAGTTCGATCATGATGATGATCTTGTGTATTTTATTCTGCCTCCGGGCTTCCTCAGAGAGCAGCTTGATGGTTTCAATCTCGGTGTTCATACTGATATCCGCATATTTGACAACACTGGGGATGGCACGTTTTGCCGGGGGCTTGATATAAATGGTTTCGATAGCGGGATTGATGGCCTTGATCGCTTTCAGGTTGGAAACCCTTGAGTCGGAGGCCTGGGTTACCCCGAGCTTGAGCACTTCGTTCAGATACAACCTGTTCCCGCAGAGCATTTTGGTCACCACGGTCCACTGGATCCCATTCATTTTGAAGAGCCGGTCAAGATATTCATAATTGGATTTCAGCTTTCTGCTGTCCAGTGTCATAAAAGCCATATTGTCTAGTTGTTTAGGATGATTCGGTCGATATTATCCGGCAGGCGTGCCAGTATCTCATAGTTCAGCGAATTGTTCATTTCCGCGAAAGAGGAAAAGGAGATTTCTGCATCCCCCTGCCGTCCGATCAGGGTTACTTCATCACCGGGACGGACCGCAGGATTATCCGTAATGTCGCAGATGATCATGTTCATGTTCACCATTCCGATCACAGGCGACCGCATCCCCCGGACGATCACGTGTCCGTTGTTGCTCAATGAACGGCTGTACCCGTTGCAATATCCCACGGGAAGCACCATGATCCTCATTTTTTGCTGTGCCTGGTAATTGAGACCGTATCCGATGAATTCCCCTTCAGGGATGTCCTTGGTGAGCATGACCCGTGTAACCCAGCTCAACGCCCTTCTCAAAGGGTCTGTCTTATCCTTTCTTCGGTGTGTATAATGAATGAAGGTTTCCTTTGTAGGCCAGTACCCGTATATCAGAACACCGGTCCTGACAAGGTCCATCTGGGTTTCCGGATAATTGATCATGGCTGCAGAACTGGCAATATGTTTCGTTTCCGGGTGAATCCCGCTTTCCTGAAGCATCCGTATTCTTTTGTTGAACACCGCGTACTGTTTTTTGATCCGCATGTGATTGGCAATGCTTTCCGCACCGGCAAAATGCGAGGCGGCACCCCGGATGGTCAGGAAATCCCGGTTCCGGTTTATCACAACGGCCGCCTGCTTCAGCTGGGGGAGTGTGAGGCCGGTCCTGTACATCCCGGTTTCGATGTCCAGGTGGATCCTGGCATCCTTATGCATCGATCTTGCTTTTGTCAGTGCCTGCTCCAGCTGAAGGGGATGACTCACATAGAATTCAATCTCATTGCGGATGATCCATTCCAGGTCCCCTTCGTCAATAAATCCCATAACCATGATGGTTGTATGCTTTCCCCTGTGTTGACATGCTTCTCTTGCCTCGGCAGATGAGTAGACTGAAAAATGATGGATCCCCACCTCCTCGAGCGCAGGGATGATCACCGAAACGCCGTGTCCGTATGCATTCCCCTTGATCACTGCTGAAATTACAGTGTCCGGGTTCACCACGGAACGGATGAACCGTACATTATGCTTCAGGGCATCTTTTCTGATGATGATCCGCGATGTACTCGCCATTACTTTTTCTTATAACGCATTTCAGCGTATTTGGATGTGAAACCGATCCTTTCGTAGAGCCGTTTCGCCGGATTGTCATACTCCACATGAAGCTTGACGTCCCCGTCACAGTGCCTGAAGGATTCTTCGATGATCTTCCTGCCGAAACCCTTGCCCCTGTATGTTGCATCCACGGCCACATAGACCAGTACCCAGCCGGGGATGTAATTGGCCATCCCGGTCCGGTTCATAATGAGTCCCCCCACCAGCATTCCCTCGTGAAAAGCAGCCAGGGCAAAACCTCCTTCGGATTTTTCATCCGAGAAAGCGTAACTCAGGCATTTGTTGATCTCTTCCCACGGATCGCCGAAACGGTCCAGGTGCTCAAACATGAAATCGATAAACTCTTTTCTTGTAATTCCTTCAAATTCTGATTCTTTCGTGATTTTTTTAATGTCAAGCATACGACGAATTGTTTATTGTGTAAAATAGATTTTTCTGTAGATGGAATAAAAAAGCCCCAGCCCTGTACCGATCAGTTCGTCCGGGAAATCAAAATCCGGGTTGTGCAGTGCGGGCTGCTCCTCTCCCGAACCCAGTCCGAAAAAACCTCCTTTGTATTTTGCTGTGTAATACCCGAAATCCTCCGACCACCGGAACGGTTTCTCAATGATTTCGACGGGCAATTGCAGCGTTTCTGCCGATTGACGGATCCATTCTGCGCATGTTTCATGATTCACCGTGGCGGGAAATATTTCGCAGTATGCGATATCATGACCGAGTCTTTCTTCCCGCGCAGTCTCTTCCACGATCCTTTCCGCCTCAACGGAAAGCAGGTCCATATCGCTGTTCTCAACAGCCCTCAGCGTGAATCTCATTTCGGCATATCCCGGAGAAGTCCCGAAGGAGATCTCACCGAGCAGGATATGGATGACAGTGGCGAAGGTCAGATCACGGAACAAGGTTGTATGCGCATTCAGTTCCTGCATCCTGCGGATGATTCTCGCGACGGCACCGGCCGGATTGATACCCTTCTCCGGTTCACCCGCATGGGAAGTCCTGCCGGTAAACCTGACGGTCATTCCCCTGGAAGCAGCGGCAAAACTTCCTGTCCTCAAAAGAACCCTGTGCATGGAAGCACCGGGTATATTGTGCAGTGCAAATATATAATCCGGTTCGATGTCTTTGAATCCGGCATCCTCCATCACAGCCCGGGCACCCTGTTCCACTTCTTCGGCAGGCTGAAACAGCATGACTGCCTTTCCTGCCTTCGGACGATCCCGGGAGATCTTTTCAGCGAGACCCGCCAGGATAGCCATATGTCCGTCGTGACCGCACACATGTGCCACGCCCGGGTTCAGCGAGACATGATCCAGGTCATTCTCCTCGTGAATGGGAAGCGCATCCAGTTCTGCCCTGAAGATGACGGTGGGACCTTCTTTTCCGCTGTCAAATACAAACGCCCTGCCTGTTCCCGAAAGGGGGATGACCCGGTCAGGGAGAAACTGCTCCATAAATGCTGAAATATGTGCGGAGGTGCCATATTCGTTGTTGGAAATCTCCGGGTGCTGGTGCAGGTATTTTCTTAAGGAAATTAATTCATTCATCGAGTCGTACGGTTTGCAGGCGATGATCATCGCTTATTTTCATTCCGTAGAATAGCGCCCTGTCCCTGAAAGATAACAAATTTATTGGTGATCCTGTTTAAGATTATTATTTTTGCATTTCTTCATTGACCCGTGGTGTAATTGGCAACACGTCTGACTCTGGATCAGAAGAGTCCAGGTTCGAGCCCTGGCGGGTCAACTTATACTAATCTTAAGTTCTTTTCATATAAGGGATTGCATTCGGGTGATTGCTATTATATCCTGTCTCCTCTGTATTCAAGGTATACAAGGATCATCACAGCAATTATAAGGGCATTCCATGCTATATAGGATATTATACCGGATACACTTAAAACCCACGGGATATTGATCGCAGTAATGATTGCTCCCAGAATGCTCGCTACACCATTGATTATCAATAAATATTTGATATAGATCATACGTTTTCCCCCTTTAATGACCGGGACCATCAGCCAGAGCGATATTCCCAGGAACGCATATCCGAACATTTCTAAAAGCCAGGTTACTGAGGCTGGGTTTGCCATGGTCAATATGCCGGTCATTTCTTTATTGACATGGAAAAGGTTGGGTACACATGCCATCTGAATCATATAGTTGGTGCCAATGATCCCGGCATAAACAGCTGCAAAGATTAATGACATATTGCCGTATGTTTTTTCCAGTGCCGTTTCAGCAAAATGTGCTGATGCCGAAATAAAACCAACGAATCCAATTATCATGATAAATCCGAATATAAACGGCAGCCCCTGCAGTGGATGATAATTTTCTATGAACACATCAACATTTTCCCAGGTTGGCTGTGGTCTTACCAATGATGTAATTAATACACCCAAAGGACCTGAAAATATTATACCTATGATGGTAATAATGGCTGAAAAAGTTATAATTCTATTCAAATGATTGTTCTTTTTCATCATGCGTTATGTTAAGGAACCTAAAATTAACCATTATTTGGTTTACTGACCTGGATACGTTGTAGAATCATTCATATTTCATTAGTTTAGTCTTCAATTTCACACAGCATTGACCTGATATCCATGGCGGAACACCGGGATGACCTATCCAGACTTTGCATCCACACCATGACCAACCGACCCTGGTCCCTGAAGGAATGTGTCACCCGTTACCACCGGGCCGGTGTCAGGGGCATATCCGTTTGGAGGAATCTGTTGGAACGCATGGATCTGCATGAGGCCAGAATGATCCTGGATGATCATGGAATGGAGGTGGTCTCCCTGGTGCGCGGCGGGTTTTTTGCCTCTGCAGATTCCGTCCGCCGGAAATTGGCCATTGAAGACAACATGGTTGCCCTGGAACAGGCCGCAATGATCGGAGCACCGCTCCTGGTGCTGGTCTGCGGTGCTGATGAAAGGCAATCCCTGGTGGATTCCCGGGCGCAGATCCGGGAAGGGATTGAAAAATTGCTGCCTCACGCTGAAGGTGCCGGCGTAAAACTGGCCATCGAACCCATGCATCCCATGTACGCGGCCGACCGTTCCGCCATCAATACCCTGGCGCAGGCAAACCACATGGCCGAGTCTTTTCAATCAGACCATGTGGGTGTTGCAGTGGATGTATTCCACCTGTGGTGGGACCCGGATCTGCACGGGGAGATCATCCGGTGCGGAAAGAACGGGAATCTCTCTGCCTTCCACATATGCGACTGGAAGGCCTCCATGGATGATATGCTGAATGACAGGGGACTGATGGGGGAGGGGGCCATCCCGTTGAAGGAGATCCGCGGATGGGTAGAGGAAACAGGATTTGAGGGATATCTCGAGGTGGAGATCTTTTCGGAAAGATACTGGTCCATGGACCAGGCTGCATACCTGGACAGGATCATTGATGCATACCGTAAACATACATGAGTTGTACATGATAACAGATTTTCATTGATGAAAGAACACAGGGTGGGCATTATCATGAACGGGGTGACCGGCCGTATGGGCATGAACCAGCATCTGATGCGCTCCATTGTGGAGATCATTCGGCAGGGTGGGGTGCAGATGAGTTCCGGTGAACGGATCGTGCCGGATCCCCTGCTGGTGGGCCGCAGTGAGGAGAAATTGAAAAAATTATCGGAACGCTCCGGGGTGATGAACTGGACCACCGATCTGGACTCCGTGCTGGAGGATCCCGCCTACCAGGTATACTTTGATGCCCAATCCACCGGTCTGAGGGCTGCAGCCATAAGCAGGGCCGTGGCGCATGGCAAGCATATCTACTGTGAGAAACCCCTGACCACTTCCGTGGAAGAGGCACTCCAGCTCTTCAGGATCTGTGAGGAGAAGGGGGTGAAACACGGGGTGGTGCAGGATAAGCTCTGGCTGCCCGGCCTGGTGAAACTGAAAAGGCTGATTGACCGGGGTTTCTTCGGAAAAATCCTGGCTGTGCGGGGTGAATTCGGCTACTGGGTATTCGAGGGGCATACGCCGGAACCCCAGCGGCCAAGCTGGAATTACAGGAAGGAAGAGGATGGCGGGATCATCATGGATATGCTCTGTCACTGGCGGTATGTGCTGGACAACCTGTTCGGCCGGGTCAGAGGCGTGTGCTGTGTGGGAGCCACGCACATCCCGGAACGGGTGGATGAGTCGGGAGATACCTACCGCTGCACGGCAGAAGACGCAGCCTATGCCATTTTTGAACTGGACGGGGGGATCGTCGCACAGTTCAATTCGTCCTGGGCCACCAGGGTCAGGAGGGACGACCTGCTGACCATCCAGGTCGACGGCAGCAAAGGATCTGCGGTGGCCGGATTGCGGACATGCCGCATACAGGCGTATGAAGATACCCCCAGGCCGGTATGGAATCCCGATGTCCCGGGTGAAATCGATTTTTATGAAGACTGGAAGGAGGTGTACGAGGACGAGGAGTTCGAAAATGCATTCAGGGCCCAGTGGGAGCTTTTCCTGAAACACGTGGTTACGGGCGATCCTTTCCCCTGGGACCTGATGGAGGGTGCAAAAGGCGTACAGCTGGCTGAAAAGGGCCTGGAGAGCTGGCAAAAACGGCGATGGGTGACCGTGCCGGAACTAACATTTTAAGATATGGATCCTGTGAAACAATCTGCATTCATCACCGGCGGATCCAGGGGCATCGGACTGGGAATAGCCAGGGAGATGGCTTCTGCGGGTTTCGATCTGGCCATCAACGGGACCAGGGAAAAAAAGCTGGTGGAACCGGTACTCCGGGAACTGGCATCAGCAGGGAGTGAAATTATGTATGTAAGGGGAGATATATCGCGTAAAAGTGACCGGCAATCCATTTACGAACGGGTCATTTCCAGGTTCGGCCAATTGCATGTGCTGGTCAATAATGCGGGGATTTCCCCACTGGAACGCAGGGACCTGCTTGACGCCACCGAGGAAAGTTACGATCGTGTGATGGCCACCAACCTGAAGGGACCTTATTTCCTGACACAGCTGTTCGCAAGACATATGGTGGAGATGAAAGAAAAGGATCCGCAATTCCAAGGCTGCATCATCAATATTTCCTCCGTTTCTTCCACGGTGGCATCCACGAACAGGGGGGAATATTGTATTTCCAAGGCAGGGATTTCCATGGCCACCAGGTTATGGGCAGCCAGGCTGGGTGAGTTTGATATCCCCGTCTATGAAATCAGCCCGGGGATCATCAAAACGGATATGACAGCAGCCGTTACCGAAAGATATGACAGGTTGATCGCATCCGGGATCTGTATCCAACAGCGGTGGGGACTCCCGGAAGATGTGGGGAGAGTGGCAGTAGCCATGGCCACAGGGGCCATGCCCTATTCCACCGGACAGGTGGTCATGGTGGACGGGGGATTGACGATCCGGAGGTTGTAAACTGACTTATCTGACTTTTCTTATATTTACACAAACATTGATATCATGATCGGTTCTTTTCAGTTTTCACCTTTACCTGAAATCATCTTTGGCAAAGGAAAGAGAGATGAATTACCAGGAGCTGCCTCAGCCAGGGGGAGACAGGTGCTTCTGCTCACCGGTTCATCCTCCATCCACAATTCGGGACATGGCGAGGAAATTCTGTCCGGCCTCAGTCAGGCCGGTTTGCATGTCGATCAGGAGATCATTTCCCATGAGCCCTCGCCTGCCATGATCGATGAGATAGCAGACAGGTACCGCAGTTCTGGTATTCAGGTGGTGGTTGCTGTGGGAGGGGGAAGCGTGATGGATGCCGGAAAAGCAGTTTCAGCCATGATCCCGGTCGAAGGAAGAACAAAAGAATACCTGGAGGGAGTGGGGGACAGGGAACATCCGGGTGATAAGATCCCGTTCATCGCCATGCCGACCACCTCCGGTACGGGAAGCGAGATGACAAAAAACGCGGTGATCAGCGAAGTGGGGGAGCATGGTTTCAAGAAATCCCTGCGTCATAACAATTTCATTCCCGAACTGGCCATTATTGATCCCGAGATGATGTTGTCGTGTCCGGCCCGGCTTACCGCAACCAGCGGAATGGATGCCTTCACACAATTGCTTGAATCCTATATTTCCAATCAGGCCAATCCGCTGACAGATGCCATTGCCTTGCAGGGACTGAAACAGATCAAGAAGTATCTCCTCCGGGCTTTCCTGGAAGGAGAAAATAACCTGGAGGCCAGGTCAGGAATGGCACTGGCAGCGATGTTCTCGGGGATCACACTGACGCATGCGGGACTGGGACTGGTGCATGGATTCGCATCACCGCTCGGGGGATTCTTTGATATTCCCCATGGCCTGGTATGCGGATCTCTGATGGCACCGGTATTCGCATACACCATTGATAATCTGATCGATCAACCCGATCATCCCGCCATCCGGAAACTGATTATCGTGAGCAAAGTATTTTCTGATTTCAAATACAAACAGGACAAGGAATATCTGAATGCGTTCAAAGAGAAGCTGATCCATATAACCAATCTACTCGAGATCCCGAAGAGTCTATCCGGATTTGGATTCACTGAGGAGCACATTCAGAAGGTCATCGAGCACACGTCTCACAAGTTCCATCCGGTTTCCCTCTCGAAAGAGCAGATGGCGGATGTCCTAAGAAGCAGGATTTAAATCCAGCCGTGTTGTGTCCCGGATGGATTTGATACCGGCGGATTGAATAGAGAAGTAGTGTTCATAAATACGTTTCTCTTCCAAAGTGTTAAGCGCTGATCCCGGCAGATGCCGGTCAAATTCCCTTTTCTTCCAGACCTCCGGATTGGTGAAGGGATTCAGTGTGGCATCGTAATTAATGGCTGAACCGTCCTTATAGAATTTAATGGGTTCGTTATCATCGCCTTCGAGAAATACGATAAGGCTGTCATAATAGAAAGAAAAATACTCATAACCGTCCAGGCAGTCGTTTTCAATGGAATAGAAATCTTCCATCACGCCGGGCTGGATCCATGAACCCTCTGAATACTCGGCAGTATAGGGAAGGGTATAGATAGGCAGCTCCGTTCCGTTGTGGATGGATAACCAGGATTGGACATCACTTGAACATCCTGCCAGTAAGAGCAATATGCCTGCAATCCAGATCAGCCCTCTCATTTACATACCTTTAGATATATCAATGCCCGTATTGGATATAAAAAGCCTGATGGCAATGGCCAGCAATATAATCCCGAAAAACTTCTTCAGAATATGCAATCCATTGGGTCCCAGAAGTTTTTCGAAAAATGCCGTCATTCGGAGTACAAGATACACAATAATCATATTCAAAGAAAGAGCTATCAGAATATTTATGGTCTGGTATTCAGCTCTCAGTGAGAGAAGTGTGGTAATCGAACCGGCTCCGGCGATCAATGGAAATGCAATGGGCACGATGGCCCCGCCTCCCTCGGCATCATGTTTGAAGAGCTGGATACCGAGGACCATTTCCAGACCCATGAGCAGCAAAATGAATGAACCCGCAATGGCAAAAGAAGAAATATCCACGCCGAAAACACCCAGCAAAGGTTCCCCGATAAACAGGAAAAGAAGCATGATTACGAATGCCACAAGGGTGGTTTTTCCCGGATAGAATGATCCGATTTTGGATTTGATATCCAGGATCACGGGTATGGACCCAAATATGTCGATGATGGCAAAAAGTACCATGAAGGTTGCCAGCACCTCCAGAATGTCAAAATGCATCTTTGCAGTGTTTTGTATGGCACTGCAAAGATGCGATTTTTTTTCAAATTCAGTTCCGGGTCTTGATGGTACAGCCTACGGCTTTTGTGGTAGCCGGATTCGGCTGATTTCCTGCCCGCAGAGAATTGATGGCATCCTCCAGGTACCTGTTGGATACAGCCGATGCATCCATGGCATTGTCATCGATGGCGCCGATGTAGGCCACTTTGAATGTTCCTCCCTTATTTTCCAGCAGGTAGATATGGGGAGTGCGTGTGGCCCCGTAAGCCTGGTATACCTCCTGTGTTGCATCTTTCAGGTATGGAAACGGAAAGCCGCTTTCCAGGGAACGGGCTTCCATCTTATCGAAGGTATCCTCCGGCGAAACCTGGTCATCGTTGGGATTGATCGCAACGACCGGATATCCTTCAGGAGCATATTTTTTGTGCAATTGAATGATCCGCTGTTCATATGCTTTGGCAAACGGACAGGGATTGCAGGTAAAAACCACGATCACACCTTTCTGGTCGCTGTAATCGGAGAGGGAAACGGTGGTCCCGTCCACATTCTTCAGTGAAAAGTCCACCGCATTATCACCCGGCTTCAGGCCGGCATGCAGCATCAGGATCGATGCAAATGCAAGCGAAAATGTCAGCATTGTCTTTTTCATGTCAGTTATGGATTTGATGTAAGTTGTCATATAAAGCTTCCCGTGTCAGTTCCTGCTCGAGGAACACACGTTCGGCATTTTTGTAGATCAGGGTGGCGGGAATGGCACCTGACCAGCCCGGATCCACCAGGTCGATCCATTCATTGTATTGGAGGTCGGTCATGAGCATCACCGGGGCCGTGATATTTCTTTCTTTCAAAAAGGGAATGACCCGACTGTCAACCTGATTCGGAAAATCGAGGTTCACAAGGATCACACTGACCCCCGATGCTCCGTATTCCCGGTGAAGCTCCTCAAAATAGCCGATCTCTTTCACGCAGGGCGAGCACCATGTGGCCCAGAAATTCACCACATAGGTGGTGTCATTTGCCTGCCCGGTGATCCGGGCCAGGTCCGCCCTGTCGATCTCGGGGATATCCTGGGCAACTGCCGGTACGGAGCCCAGCCAGAGCAACAGGAGTATGATCAGATACTGTTTCATCAACAGGTAAACACCGGCGGCGGATATTTGTTTGAACCTTTCAATGATTTAAACAAACAATTCCGGTTGTAATTTGTATTCTACTTACGAACCATTTAATTTTAATCGCCATGGCTTACACATTGCAGATAGGTGCCGCAGCACCCGGTTTTAAACTACCCGCCACCGATGGAAAAACATACGAACTCGCCGATTTCGGGGAAGACTTCCTGGTGATTTTCTTTACCTGCAACCATTGTCCGTATGTGATCGGATCCGATGAGATTACAAAACGGACAGCGGAAAAATATGGGGACAGGAACGTCCGGTTCATCGGCATCAATTCCAACAGTGCGAAAACCTACCCGATCGATGGATTTGAGCACATGGTGAACCGAATGAAGGAGCACCAGTTTCCATGGATATACCTGCGCGATGAAAGTCAGGATGTGGCCCGGGCATACGGAGCATTGCGCACACCCCATTTTTATCTGTTCGATAAAGATCGAAAGCTCGTGTATACCGGAAGGGGAGTGGACCAGCCCAGAAATCCGGACCGCATTACGGTGAATGACCTGGAGAGGGCGCTGGATGAGGCCACTTCAGGCCGGGAGATATCGGTACCGGTAACCAATCCCATTGGATGCAACGTTAAGTGGGAAGGGAAGGATCCGCACTGGATGCCTGAAGATGCCTGCGACCTTGTATGATCAGGCTGAATAAACGCTCCGGATCTGTTTTTTACCCAGGTGGATCCTGCTCTTGACCGTTCCGATGGGAATATTCATCTGTGTGGAAATTTCCTTGTAGGAATAACCGGTCAGGAACATCCGGATGGGCCTTTCATAGACTACCGGCAACATATGGATGACCTCATGCAGTTCTTTCCTGATCAGCTGCTCGTCGGGAGAATCTTCGGGGGCTGCCCGGGTCTGTAGCTGGATCTGGTCCAGATCATCCGTGGCATTCACCTGCTGCTTGTAATGACTGCTTCTCAGGTAGTTGATATAAGTGTTCTTCAGGATGGTATAAAGCCAGGCTCTGATATGCTCATCATTATGCAGTCTTTTCCTGTTTTTCAGTGCCTTGTAGCTGGTTTCCTGCACAAGGTCCCTGGCATCTTCCTGATTTTCAGTCAGCTGCAGTGCATAATAAAACAGCTGTTTCTGCAGACTGACCAGGTGTCCCGTGAAACTATCCGGACTTCCGTTTCCCTTGGTTGTATCCATCGTTGTATGGTGCTTAACGATGTTTAAAAGTTAGTGAATATAACAATATGATTCAAGCGGTTTTATGAAATGATATGAACCAGATGGAGGGACGGGGATTTCAGGAAAGCATAATATGATTATCTTAACAGGAAAAATTCGTATGATGCAAACGAGAAGGTCCTTTGTAAAAAATGCGGCCATGGGTGCTGCAGCGCTCTCAGTCACTCCGGCAGCTTTTTCAAATTTATCCGAAAGGTATTCTCCGGATGAGTCATTGTTTTTCAAGATCTCCCTGGCGGAATGGTCCCTGAACCAAACACTTTTCAGCGGGAAACTGGACAACCTTGATTTTCCCGCTTATACAAAGAAGAACTTTGATATCCACGCACTGGAGTATGTGAACCAGTTCTTCCCTTCCTCCTCGAAGGAATATGCCGAAGAACTTTTGAAGCGTACGATCGATCTCAATATGAATAATGTACTGATCATGATCGATGAAGAGGGAGACCTGGGAGACCAGTATGAACCCAAAAGGAGGAGGGCGGTGGAACGCCATTTTGAATGGATAGAGTGCGCTGAGGTGCTGGGCTGCCATTCCATCCGGGTGAATGCCGCGGGAAGAGGCACGGAAGAGGGCGTGGCCGCGGCAGTTGTCAGAAGTCTCACCGAACTCTGCCGTTTTGCTGAAGATCATGCGATCCATGTGATCGTAGAGAATCATGGAGGTTATTCCTCCAGCGGTCAATGGCTTGCTGCTATCATGAAGGAAGTGAACATGGATAACTGCGGTACCCTTCCCGATTTCGGAAACTTTCGGATCAGTGGCACCAAAACTTATGACAGATACCTGGGGGTCAAAGAATTGATGCCCTACGCAAAAGGTGTCAGTGCAAAATCACACGACTTTGACGAACAGGGCCATGAGACCCAGAGTGATTTTTTCAGGTTGCTGAAGATCGTGAAGGAGGCGGGTTACCGGGGTTATATCGGTATTGAATACGAAGGCAGGAGACTGGACGAGCATGCGGGGATCATTGCCACCCGGGATTTGCTGATCAAAGCGGGAAAATCAATCTGATCAGTCCGGGTGACCTTTTTGGAACATCTCGATGTTCCGGGCAATTTTTTCAACCAGCAATTCGCGGGATTCCCTGGAAGCCCAGGCCATGTGGGGTGTGATCAGGATTTTATCCCTGTCATACAGTTTCAGAAGGGGGTTATCCGGCTCGATGGGTTCCTTTTCCAGCACATCAATTCCTGCGGCACCGATCAGGTTATCGTTTAGCGCTTTCGCAAGATCTTGCTCGTTGATGATCCCGCCGCGTCCCAGGTTGAGCAGGATGGCACAGGGACGCATCAGTTTCATCTTTTCATAGGTGATCAGATTCCGTGTCCGGTTGTTCAGGGGAGCGTGGATGGACACCACATCGGAGCTCTTCAAAAGGTCATCCAGTTCAAACCGCTTATAGCTGATGTGGTTGTTGCGCCCGGTGGTGGAATAAAAAACCACTTCCATCCCGAATGATTCGGCGATGCGCGCCACCTGGCGGCCAATGGTGCCGAGGCCGACAATGCCCATGCGCTTTCCTTTCAGTTCCCAGAAAGGTTCACCGTGGTGGGTGAATGAATTGCCCCTGGAATAAGCTCCGCTCTTGACGAAATTGTCATAATAACTGGGTTTGTTCACCAGGTACAGCAACATGGTGAATGTGAGCTGCGCCACAGAATCGGTTGAATAACCGGCCACATTTTTGACTTCGATCCCATTGTTCTTTGCATAGTTCAGATCCACATTGTTCATCCCGGTGGCAGCAACACAAATCAGTTTCAGATCCGGAAGCTTTTTCATCACAGCGGAAGTCATCTCCACCTTGTTCACAATGACCACCTCCCTGTCCAGACAGCGCTGCACGACCTGTCCGGGTTCGGTTTCGTCGAACATTTCAAAATCACCAAGCTTCGAAATAAGCTTGAAATTATTCACCTTTCCGATGGTGGCGCCGTCCAGCAAAACAATTTTCAGCATTTAAATCCGGTTTAAGATCCGGGTATTCGGACCAGTTTCCTTTTAACAAGCATCGCTGGAATTGGTTCAATCGTTTCGCGGCGCACGTTCCGGAGATTTCAGGGAGGCGGTTATCACCATGCCGCAAGAACAGTCCATGGGAGAAAAACTTGGACTTCCCCGGCAGGATCCCGGTTACATCCCCTGCGACATGGATGAAGAAAATATCCAAAGTGTGGGTTTCCTGATCAGTTCATCGGTATCATATTTCTTCCAGAACCTGAGCAGGAGACAACGCCCGGCCAGGAAACTTTTCATGATAGAGAGGAACCGGATGGCTTCCTCCTGTTTCTGAATGAGCGTATGCGGTATGATTTCAACTGTCCGGAACTGGAGATCTATGCAGGGATCCATGCCCTGTGGAAAATGTACGATGAAAGCCGGTTGCCGGAGGACAGGCAATAAAATCTGTCCGGGGGCCAGTGCGGGAAGGGTTCACACGACCTGCTGTTTCTCCCTGTCCCAGTATACCTTCCGGCCTTCCCGGTATGCCATGGTTGCCATGGCGGCCGTGATGCCTTCCTCAAAAGCCTGGTCAATGTTACAGCTGGGTTGCTTTCCCTGCCTGATTCCTTCCAGCCACTCGGCAATATGCAGGTGGGTGGTGTCCACCCTCCGCCCGCCGCGGTAGGTATATAACAATCCCCTGTCCGCGAAGTACTGTTCGGTGGGTGTGGTTACACCGTCCACGTTTTTACGCCCGGGAATGTAAGTATAAATGGGTAGGTCCGGCTGGATCAGGCCGCTTTCGATCTTTTCCCTGTATCTTGTGCTTTCCGGGCAGGCATATATACGCAGACTGTTCCCCAGTTCCATGGAGCCGTCATGTCCCATGATCACCTTCCCCCGGTCCCGGTTGTTGGCCAGTGTGGCACTGTATAGCAATGCAAAATTGAGGTGGGGATATTCAAATGTGGCATTCCAGATATCCGGAACTTCCCTGACTTCGTTTACATAATGGTCCGGTTGTTCGAAGAAATAAACACCTCCCGACGATATGGCCGATTCCGGGATCCCCATTCCGAGGATCTGGTTGATGGCATCGTATTCATGGGTGAGTAGATCACCGGAAAGCCCTGTGCCATAATCCCACCAGCAGCGCCAGCGGAAGAAACGTTCCGCACTGAATGGATGTTTCGTTTCACAGGGTTCTTCGAACTGCTTCCAGTCAATTGTCCGGCTGTTCCCATCCGGATGGATGTCGTATACCCAGGCCCCGTTGGGAGAATTCCGGTTGGTACATACTTCTATCAGGTTGATCTTACCCAGCAGGTTTTTATCCACTGCCTCCTTCGCTTTGATATAACTCTCTGTCTGCCTTCCCTGGTGTCCCAGCTGAAAAATGACCCCGCTTTCCCTGACGGCATCCCTGATTGCAAAAACCTCTTCTGCAGTACAGGCGAGACCTTTCTCCACGTAGATATGTTTGCCAGCACGTGCTGCATCGATGGCCATGTTTGCATGCCAGTGGTCCGGAGTGGCAATGATCACAGCATCGATATCCTTGTCTGCCAGCAATTCCCGGTAATTTCTGTACCTTTTCGGTGTTTTTTCCATGCTCCCGCCGGGTCCTTCTCTTCCCACGTTGGAGGCAGCACTGATGGCCCGTTCCGCATGGACATCGAACAGGTCGCAAACACCATTGACAACCACATTCAGATCATCCTGCCCGAGGAATTCCTCATACCGGGTATCCCTGGAGTCTTTTTCAGCAGATTCCTTCCAGTCCCGGATGGTTTCAGGCTGGACGAATCCTGCTGCCTTCATGAGCTGTGTACCCCTTATGCCATAACCGATAATGCCCAGCCTGATCGCATCCCCGTCATGGGCATACCGTTTGTATTCCAGGTCCCCCGTACTCATATTCAATTCCCGGATAAGCCTGTGATTCCTGAGGTGGTCCTGCCTTCTCTTTCTCCAGGCTCCGTATGCAAATGCTCCAACGACAGGGAGTGTGGCAAAACCCTTCAGAAGGTCCCGTCTTTTCATGCTGCTCCCCGGATCATTTTGTGATTTCTCGCTCATAGCGTCAGTTCCTGTATTTGTTGAAGATAAACCGGTCGATGCCCACTGTGTTCCAGGTCGGAAACAGGAGTATCACCCAGAGTGTGATTAATTCGATGAGGTTTTTATTGACCCACAGGTAACTCCCTTCACTGGGGATCAAATAGGTTGCACCGACGAGCGGAGGGTGTGACAGATAATAAAACGCAAGCAGCACCATTCCCGCAATGGCGGCTATACGGGTAAACATACCCAGTATCAGTCCCGCCCCGATGAGAATTAGTCCCCATATATTCAAAAAATCCAGCACGTTGAGCAGCGACGGATTACCGGCCATGGAATGGAAGAGTCCCTCGAACCATCCCTCCGAATCCATCAGGTAGGCGAGACTGGACCAGTCAGGATTCATCAGTTTGCTGATACCTTCATAGAGAAAATGCCACCCGATGGCAACCCGGAGGAGCACAAGCGACCAGAGCTGCCAGGGCGAGTAATTCTTGCTGTTCATGATGTGTTACTAAAGATTGGATCCGTCAGTGACAAAGTCCGAAAATAGCAAAACTATTTAAATAACCGGATACCTCACGGATTACTTTTTATGAACTTGAAAACGGTGAGATGGTTCCTTTGACCGGCCCTTTTGTACTCGATGGAATCCGAAAAAGTGCGGACCAGGATGATCCCCATACCCCCGGTATTTGAGGAAGCAGGATCGCTGACGGGAGCAGGATGGTAATCCACTGGATTGAATGGGATCCCGTCATCAGTGATCCTGATTGTGATCAGCCGGTCTGATTTGCTGACCTTTACCTCAATTGAATGATCATCCGGATCATCAAATGCGAACCGGATAATATTAGAGAGCAGTTCCTCAACAATCACTGTTACCTGTCTCAGCTCCGACACGGGAATGGACCATTCGGCAGCCAGTTTGGCCAGGTCTGCATGAATCCTTGAAAGATCCTGAATGTGATTGGTGTAGTGAAAAGAATGTTCCATATTAATTTTCCCTGATAAATTCAACGGGGTTGATCCTTGCCAGCCGCCATGAGTGATAGAATACTGCGATCCAGCTGAAAATGATCAGTATGCCCGCGCAGAAAATGAATATCCAAACCGGCAATTCGATCCTGTAAACATAGTTGCGCAACCAGCGCTCCATCAGGAACAGTGACGCCGGTATGGAAATCACGGTGGATAACAGTGCCAGCCAGAGGTAATACAACAGCTCGGGCAAAATGATCTGGTGGATCATGGCACCGTTGATCTTTTTCAGGGCGGCAGATTTGATCCTTTTCTGCATGAAGAAGCCGCTCAGGGCAAACAGGCCCATTCCTGCAATGATGACCGAAAGGATGCTGAATACCAGAAGGATCTTGATCTGGCTGAGTTCCGACTGATACAGCTGTTCGATGAGTGCGGAAGAAAAATTGTAATCCAGCGGATAAGAAGGGAAAAGTTCCTCCCAGACGCGCTTCAGGTGGTCAATGGCCGGTCCCGGGTCATCTGATGGCAGCACCGAGAAACAGAAGAGCCAGGTGTATTTGGGAAACACCACCATGGGGGTAACCTGGTATCCAAGCCCCGAAAGGTGAAAATCCCTGATGATCCCGGTGATCGGTCCCGGCCAGATAAAGCCGGGATAATTGAAATGGAGGGTTAATGTCCTGCCCACCAGGTTCTCCATGGTATCTGAGATCATTCGTGCGGCCGTCTCGTTCAGAATGAAAAATTCCGTGGAATCCTGCGGGTCATACTGCTCGGGAAATCCGGCCCCGTGAATGACCTCCAGTTGATAAAAGCGCAGGAAATCCTCGTCCACCGGGAAAAGAAACAGTTGTTTGTCTCCTTCATCGATCCCGTCTATCTCAAAAGTATTGGCATCCATGGCCTCTCCGGTGGGTTCTTCCATGCTGGCCGTCACCCCGGCCACGTGGGGACTTTCAAGCATCATATCCTTGAACAAACCGAATTCATCCACGATGGGACGGTGCAGTCCGTGGATGTGGATGGCCTCTTTCACCGACGCACCCAGCTGGGCCGACATGGCATAACGGGTTTGCCTGCTGATCATCATCAGGTTCGAAACAAGAACGAAGGTGATGATGAACTCCAGGATGATCACCCCGCGTATAAAATAGTTTTTTCCCGTGGTATCCGGAGGCGTACCCGTTTTGGTTGAAAGGTACCTGTGCTGAAGATACCGGTAGAGTTTCTCGGTGGAGATGGCGGAAGTGAGCAGGGAGCTTGCGGCCAGCAGCAGGAGGAGCAGGGACAGGGACAGCAGGATCAGCCCGGTATCATGAAAAATGAACTGGCCGCCCAGTCGCTCGATGACAGGCCTGAGCAGGAAGGTGAGCAGGATCCCTGCAACAAGAGAAATGGAACCAACGAACAGGTGATCTATCAGAAATTGCCTGAAAAAAACCTCCTTCCCCGCACCCATCTGCCACTGAACCACCAGCCGCTGGACGTGTAGCTGATTCTGACTGAAGGAGAGCAGGGTGAAATTGAACCATGCCAGCAGGAAAACAAGCATACCCGCAATCATCAGGATCACCACGGTCCGGAACCTGACATTGGGCTGTATTTCCCTGGCCAGGTGGGACTGCAGGTGGATCTTGGTAACGGGTTGCAACTGGGGTTGGATCCTGTCGGCCCAAGAAGCATCGAAATTGCTTTCAATGAACAGTTTCAGGTTCTTCTCCGCCTGGTCGGGATCGGTCCCGGGATTCAGCTTCAGATAGGTCCAGGCAGTACTTGCATAGTCAATGGGATTATCAAAGGAAGTCAGCACGGAGATTTTGAAGTGTGAATTGTCCGGAAAGTCCCTGATCACTCCCGTTACCGTATATGTGGTGGGTCGTACATCAAACTGGTGCATCAGTTCAAAGGATTGCCCCAGGGGGTTCTGATCCCCGAAGAATTTCCGGGCGGTACTCTCCGTGAGGATGGCCGTATAGGGTTCCTGCAGCATGTTTTCTTCCTCACCCCGGATCACCCCGGGCCGGAATATTTCCAGGAAGGTTGGATCACAGGCATAGGCGTAAGGTTCGTAGGAGGAGGTTTCATCCAGGATAAAAGCCGCCTTTCTGTAGGGGGCGAGTCTCCCCGCCTGCTCGATCCCCGAAAGCATATCCGAGAACATGATCCTGTTCAGGATATTCCCGTGAAGGATCCTGGCGGTATGGCGGTAGAAGCCTTCATTTTTTTCCTCGAATGTCAGTCTGTATATCCGTTCCCGGTCCGGATAGCTTCTGTCAAAGGTGAGATGCCAGGTGGACCACTGGATGGTGGCAAGAAAGGTGGTGATTCCCAGCGCGAGTCCTGCAATCACAAGGATTGCATACAATACGTTTCTTTTTAAGCTTCTCAGGGAAAGTAAGAGGTGCTTACCGATCATGGCCGAATTCCTAGCAAAAGTAAATATAGGAATTCATATATTTATTCATGAATGATTTGGTTTTTTTTCATCAGCGGGTCGAGGTAATCCCGGATGTACTTCATGGCTGCCATCGCATCCCTGATGACCATGTGAAAGCTCATAAACCCGTGAATCATTCCGCTGTATTCGATATGTTCCACTTCCACACCCGCCGCTTTCAGTCTTTTTGCATAATCCCTTCCTCCATCGCGGATGGGATCACATTCCGCAGTAATGACCAGGGCGGGTGGAAGGTCGGCAGTGAGGTCGGCTTCAAGGGGTGACAGATACGGATTCCGCACATCCCGCATCTCACCCATGTATTCTGACCTGACTCTCCTGAGAAATGCTTCATCCAGGACAAACCGCATGGAGCTTAACCCGAAGTAGACCCGGGATGCGTACATGGTGTCCGCAAAGGTGACTCCCGGATAGATCAGCACCTGGCATTCCGGCAGGGGCCTGCGGTCATCCCTGCACCGAAGGGTGAGGACCGTGGCAAGGTTCCCCCCTGCGCTGTCTCCCATCACGCAGATCCTGCCTTTATCTCCCCCTATTTTTATGGCGTTTTCCTGGAGCCAGCACAGTACGTCATAACAATCATCCACCGCGGCAGGGAACGGGTATTCCGGGGCCAGCCTGTATTCCACCGAAACCATGATCATGCCGGTGATTTTTGCCAGCTTGCCCACCATCAGATCGTACTCTGCCACACTGCCATATGAAAATCCTCCTCCGTGAATAAACAAGATAACAGGTTGGTTGCCTTCCAGGCTTTGTCTTGTGGGGTAATAGATCCTGACCGGGATGCTCCTGTCGCGATAAGTGAACGCGGTATCCACCGTTTTTTTCAACCGGGGGGAGAAGATCCGGTAGGCCCATTGGGTTGGTTTTTCGAAGGATTCGGGTTCCTCCATAACACGGTTGATCACCTGAAGGACCTGATAAGCACCTGGTTTCAGATAGGTTCCAGGCTCCGGGGTGGCATATTTTATTCGCTTTCTTTCGCTTGCCGGCACATACTTCTCCGGTTTTTCCGCCTGACAGGAACCAATGGAAAAGACACAGATCAGCCAATACGATAAAACAACCCTCATCAAACCCATGGAATACCTTTTTATCAATGAATTTCAGACGACACGGCGATGAGTTTTCCGGCTGTTCGGAAAACCATCATCCCCTCCGCAATGGCGGGGCTCACAAGTGACACCTCTCCGAGGGGGATCTCGGTGAGAAGCTCATAGGTGCTTCCCGACCTGGCAATATAGACGGTCCCGGCTTCCGAAACCATATAGATCTTTCCGTCAGCGGCCACGGGTGAGGCGATAAAGCTGGTGGGACTGACCGTTTGCTGATAGATCACCTCCCCGTTGCCCGGATCAAAACAGGTAAGATTTCCGTTCCACCGGAGCCTGTAAAGCAGGCTGTCATAAACCAGCACCGAGCTCATATAAGCCCCGCCGCGATCATGGAACCATGCGATTCGGTCATCGGTCACCGAATCGTATTCCGGGTAGGGGATCTCTCCGGTTGCGCTGTTCCTGACGGCCATGATGGGAAAATGGCGTCCGTGTGCGCTGTTAAAAAAGATCAGGTCCTTCCATACAACCGGTGTGGGAATGGGGATATCGCCTCCGCCGGACATCTTCCATACCTCCTCTCCAGTCTCCAGGTCATAGCCTCCCCTGTGATTGTATCCGTTGACCGCCACCCGTGGCATTGCTCCGTCAAAATAAATATTGGGGGTACACCAACCCGGTATCTCATCCCGCTCCTTTCTCCAGACGGTCTCTCCCGTGAACAGGTCAAGCACAGCCACAAAAGCGGTGTTCAGCGCATCTGCCTGGATGATCAGCCGGTCCCGGAATATGATGGGGGAGCTGCCGAACTCCCATTCGGCGCTTTCCACCACGTTCCAGGCCGACATGATCAGTCCGAAATCCCTTTCCCACAGCAACTCGCCTTCCATTGTGTAACAATACAGCCCTTCCGAACCCAGAAAAACCACAACGTGTGTTCCGTCAGTGGCAGCAGTGGTTGTGGCATGGGACGATTTGGGATGTCTTTTGACACTGGGGATACCCCGGTGGAGCGTTCTTTCCCACAGGATCTTGCCGTCCTCTTTTCCCAGACAGTAAAGCATCCAGGTGTGTTCCGATGAATCGCTGACAGGTTCAATGTTCCCGTACATTCCTGTCCGGAATCCTTCCCGGTCCTCTTCGCTGATCGCAGTGGTCACGAACAGCCGGTCATCCCATACAACAGGGCATGAAAGACCCAGTCCGGGGATCTCCGCATCCCATTTCACGTTGTACCCTGTGGAAACATCAAAGCTGTCCGGCAGATGTGCATTGTCCAGGAACCCGCATGCAAAATATCCCCTGTAAGAAGGCCATTGCCTGTTGGTTTCCATGGATGTGAAAAAAGATTCCTCCGAATCGACCGATCCGGCCAGCAGACCGATTTTCGGACCGGACCGGTTGCATGCACAAAGTGCTGCAATGATGAAAGGAAGCAGAAGGATCAGTTGTTTTTTCATCAGTTCTTAATTGCTTTTGATGCCGGTTTCCCAGCCGTAGTCGATATATTCCCAGGTGAAATCGTTATCGGTGACCTTCACCAGCACAAATCCTTCCTGCAGCACAGCATCATCGGGGGTTTGCCACCATGAACCGCAGACCGCTCCTCCCGTGATGAAACGCACCCGGTTCAAGAGATTGAGCTCTTCCAGGAAATGCAGATGACCCTGCAGGACGAGCTTCAGGTTCTTTTGCCTGAAGGGGGCGAGCACATCCGTGGAGTTGATCACAAGTGCACTGTGGTTCTCAGCATAAAGCGGACCGTTATTGATCTGGGGCCTGATGCTCACCAGCGGGATGTGCGTGGATATGACCACAGGTGTTTCCTTATCAATCCCTGCCAGGTCCTGCCGGATCCATTCGAGCTGTTCCGCATCCACCATGCCCACGTAATTGCCCCAGGTGCCGTCGCCCTGTTCGATCCCGTCAATGATCATGAAATGCCATCCCTTGTGATCAAACGAATAATACCTTTTGCCGACCCGCTGCTCGAACATCCGTTCCCCGAATTCGGGGTGGTCCCGGCTCACCTTCGGCAGGCTGCTGTAACCGTAAATATCGTGGTTTCCCATGGTATTGTACACCGGCATCTTGAAACCCGCTGCCATTGTCTTGTACAGTCCGTACAGCGAATCGGCCCTTTCATAACTCGCATAGAGGGCATCATCGATCTGGTCTCCGCCCGTGATCACAAAATCGGGAGCCAGTGCATTCACGGTATCAATGACCATTTGGAAACCTTCAGTGGCCTTCATCTCCGGTTTCAGATGAATGTCTGTCAGGAATACAAAGGTGAATCCGTTCTCTGATTGCTCCTCCTGACCTGCCTGTTTGCTGGTGCAGGCTGTGACCAGGAGAGCTGCAAACATCACAAGAATAAGTGTTCTCATCATCTTTTATTTAAAATTACAACAATATTTCAAATGGCTCATGTGGCCTTCTGGTCCCAGTCCAGGGCAATCCTGGCGATGTTGGTGGCGTGACTGTCAATGGTGCTGAGCAGGGTCAGGATCTCCAGGTGTGTTTCACTGCTTTCGATGGATTCCTTCATCCCCTCGAGGATCCTGTCATAATGCTGCTTTTCAAGCTCTTTGGAAAGGTTCCTGTATTCCTTGTGTTTCGATTTCATCTGCGCTGCCCGCTGGAGGTTGGTCTCTTCAAAAACCACCAGCGAATTGCTCAGCTGTTTGCCGATCTCCTCATGATACTCCTCCAGTTCCTTCCTCCCCCTGACTGAGAAATCGTAGCCCAGGGCCATCCACTTTTCTGCCCTGTTGGCCAGGCTCCCTGAAATGATGTCCGCGATCTTCTCATATTCGTTCAGGGTGTAAAGCATCAGGAACGATTCATTGACCCGTTTGCTGTCGATGGATTCCTGGCTGACCTTCAGCAGGTAATCCTTGATGGCATCCCGGAGGAAGTTCACTTCCTTTTCGTGGGTGTAGATGGCATCCAGCGTCGAAGGATCTTTGTCCGTAAAGGGATGGAGGATCAGGGAGAACATGGTATTAACGATCTCTCCCATGCGGATGATCTCCTGTTTGGCCAGGCTGAGGGCCAGCGAAGGGGTGGAGATGGTGTTTTCATCCAGGTAAAGTGGGACAAAGGGGGCCTCTGCCTTTTCTTTAGGTTGTTTCACCAGCCGGTCCACCAATTTTGCCAGGGTGGCGGTGACGGGAAGGAGCAGGAGCATCATTGCCAGGTTGATGAAGGTATGCGCATTGGCGATCAGCCGCGGCAGGGGAGCTTCGGGAGTGAACTGGAGCAGCAGCCTGCCCAGTTGTATGGTCCATGCACCGAAAATAAGGACGCTCAGCAGTTTGATGATAAAAAATGAGAGGGCAACCTTTCTGGCTTCCCGGTTTGCCCGGAGACTGGAAAGGAGTGCCGTCACTGGGGTTCCCAGGTTGGATCCCAGAAGGAGGGGGATGGAAGCGTCCAGGGTGAGCAGTCCCTGTGAGGCGAGCACGATCATGATCCCGATAAATGCACTGCTGGATTGGATCAGTGCGGTAAAAATTGCCCCGATGAGGATCCCCACCAGCGGGTTCTCCAGCCTTAACAGGAGATCAATGAATGGTTCCCACTCCTGGAGCGGGGCCATGGCATCCGACATGATGTCCATACCGAAGAACAGTACGCCGAATCCGAAGAGTGCGGACCCGGTGGATTTCACCTGCTCCTTCTTTGATAAAGCCTGCATAAAGAAACCGGCTGCGATGAGCAGGAGACTGTATTCGGTGATCTTGAATGCGATGATCTGTGCCGTAATGGTGGTCCCGATGGCGGCCCCGAGCAACACCGGGATGGTCTGCCTGAACTTCAGAAGTCCCGCATTCACAAAGCTGACCAGCATGACCGAGGTGGCGCTGCTGCTCTGTATGATGGTGGTGACCAGCGTGCCGATCCCCGCCCCAACGATCCGGTTGCGGGTCACCTGGTTCAGGATGGAACGCAGCCGGGCTCCGGCCGACTGCTGCATCCCTTCGCTCATGGTATGCATCCCGAACAGGAAAAGGCCCAGTCCCCCGAGCAGTCCGATTACCAGCATATACACCCAATTCCGGCTCCTGGCTTTCGCATGAAAGATCACCTCATTGTCAGGAAATCCTTCCTCGATCCTGCAGGAGACCCGGTAACTGCCCGGACCGGAACCCAGCGTGAGCCGGGTCAGGGCGAAACCGGCGGAATCCGTTCGGGCCAGGGGGGGATTTATCGAGGCTCCCGTACCACTTTCCGGTTGGGATATGATGGCGAACGCCACCGGGATGCCGGCAGCAGGGCCTCCGGATCGTGCCGATACCCTGACCAGGATGGGCGATTGCAGCTGTGTTCCGCATAATCCGCTTCCTTCTGCTTCACCGTGCAGCCTGATCCGGAGCTCATTCCGGGCTTCCTGGCTCTGTATGAGGGCGGTATCCCGGCCCGGAAGGGGTACCAGGGAAAAAAGGATCAGAATGGTATTTACAAATAGCCTGGTCACCTGTGGTATTCCTTCCAGCTGTCCGTCCAGCGATCCTGGAAAGTACCAAATATACAAATGATTTGGATTCTGCCTGTTTCTTTATTCCTCAATTTCCGCGGGCCCGGTCTTCAGATACCACAGGTCCAGCAGGAACCAGATCAGGATGGAGAACAGGTAGATAAGGATCCCGTACAGGGTGGTGATCATGGAAACCTTCAGTCCGCCCGCAAGGAGCGCAGGGGAGATGTCCCCCACACGTTCGATGGCCCTGAACGCTTCCAGCAATCCGATCAGCTGTCCCAGGATCCCCGTGATCATGGTGAAGAGTCCGGCTGACTTAATATAACCAAGCTGGTGCCTGAAATTTTTCTTTTCAACCGCTTTTCCGGTTGACAGATTGATAATAAAATATACGGTCATTGCCAGCAGTGCAAGCAACAGGATGGTGAGTATGCCCATAAACAGGGGGCCTCCCATATAATACAGATCTTTCATGATTCAAATATTTAGAATGAATAATGGAGTTCGCTACAAAGGTAGGTTTGACGGTACATACAGCGCAAGGTCAAATCCGGCCCGAAACCTGTTATCCGTCGACAGAATGATCCGGGCTTCCTTTTTTTTGCGATATTGGGTTCATGATCGGTCAAACGCAGGTATGAAGACCTACCAGCATATCCTGTTCTGGGTGTTGGTCCATGCGGGGCTCACCCTGGTATTCACCCGATGGTTTCAGGGTGCAGTGGAGGCATTTTACTATGTTTCCCTCCTGCTGCCGGTGGTCATCGGCACCTCTTACTTTTTCAACTATTTCCTGGTGCCCCGCTACCTCTTCAGAAAAAAATTCCTGCAGTTCGGTCTTTACGCATCTTATATGCTTGTGGTCTCACTCTGCCTTGAATTGCTGGCCAGTATGGTGGCCATGCTGGTCATCATCCGCTTCCGCAGCAACGAGGCCGGGCCGCTTGTGACCGACGTATTCACCCTGGCCCTGGTCATGTATTTTATCGTGTTCCTGAAATCCTTCATCATGCTCATCCGGCACTATTTTAAAGACCAGAGAGCCATCCGGGAGCTGGAAGAGAAACAATTGCAGATGGAGGAGGGTGCATTCACCGTACGCTCCAATAGAACCTCCTCACGCATCAATTACCAGGATGTGCTTTATATCGAAAGTTTGGCGGACTACGTGAAGATCCACCGGTCGGACGGAGGCGAAATCACCTCGAAAGAAAAGATCAGCCACCTGGAAAGACAACTGCCCGATATGTTCCTCAGGATCCACCGCTCATTCATCGTCAATAAGACCAGGGTTACCGCGTTCAGCAGCGAATCTCTGAAAATAGGGGAAACGGAACTGCCCATCAGCCGGTCTTTCAGAAAAAAGGTGAGACCTGCATTGCAGGGGATCCAGTGAACTAGGCAGGAGTCGAACCCGCAACCTCCTGATCCGTAGTCAGGTGCTCTATCCAGTTGAGCTACTAGTCCGGCTATTCAATACTGAAAAGCGAAGGCAAATTTACGTAAAACAGCCCAATTCCAAAACTCTTCGTACAGATTTCGTAATTTTGACCAAAACCGCAAGCCATGAAAAAAGTCTTCCGTATCCTGCTGATTACCCTGGGTGTGCTGCTTCTCCTGCTGGTGACCGTGCCTTTGCTGTTCCGGTCCAGGATCGAATCAAAGGTGAAGGACATGATCAACAAACAGGTACATGCGACGGTGGACTGGTCGGGGATCGGGATCTCCCTGTTCAGGGGATTTCCCGACCTGAGTGTGAACCTGCGCGGCTTTTCAGTGGTTGGACTGGAACCGTTTGCAGGAGATACGCTTGCAAGTATGGATCGCTTTGATATCAGGGTGGACCTGATCAGCGCCATCCGCAAGGATGTGGAGGTGAAATCGGTCATCCTGGACCGGCCGCTGATCAACGCGGTGGTGCTGGAGGATGGTTCGGCCAGCTGGGACATTGCCCGGAAACCGGATGATACTCCGGAAGAAGTGGCACAGCCGGAGGAACCGGGGAGCGTGACCGATGAAGAACCCGGAGTGCAGCCGGCAGATAAGCCGGAAAAAGATGATGCGGGTAAATCCGGGACCGCAGCAGCGGACGAAGAAGTTCCCATCAAAATACAGCTGAACAGGCTGGCCATCCTGGACGGCCGCATCATGTACAGCGATGCCAGGCAAGGGGCGGAAGCGATGCTGCGGGACCTGGACCTGGAGCTTTCGGGTGATTTTTCCATGGATCAGACCGATCTGATCCTGGAAGTGGCGGCTGAAGGGATACAGGCTAAGTATGGCGGGATCCGGTACCTGAAGGATGCGGTGTTCGGTATGGACCTGACCGCTGCGGTGGACCTGGTCAACAGCGTCTATACCCTGAAAGAGAATGAGATCCGGTTGAATGAGCTGGTCCTGGGTACGGAAGGGATGGTGTCCCTGCAGGGGGACGGGGCCATGGAAATGGATCTGCGTTTCTTTACACGGGAGACCAGCTTCGAATCGCTGTTATCCCTGGTGCCGGCCATCTACCTCAATGAATTCGGTTCCCTGAAAACAACCGGCAACCTTCAGCTGGAAGGGGAGGTCAAAGGGACCATGAAAGATACGATCCTTCCCGATGCAACCCTGTCACTGATGGTCAGTGACGGTTATTTCTCCTATCCGGACCTTCCGAAGGATGTGTCCGATGTGCAGATCGAGCTGTATGCGGACTACCGGGGTGCCGACATGGACCTGTCCACCGTGGACCTGAAAAAGTTCCACCTTGTGATGGGAGGGAACCCCTTTGACATCATCCTGCATGTGGCGCATCCCGTCTCCGACATGCAGGTGGACGGGTTGGCCAGGGGCACGGTCGACTTTTCCAGCATCCGGGATGTGGTCCCGCTGGAGGGAATTGAACTGGGCGGACGGCTGGAGGCCGATCTGCGGTGGGATACGCGCATGTCATACATTGAGAATGAACAGTATGAGAAGGTGAACCTGGATGGCAGGCTGGTGATGGAGGATGTGTTGCTCAATACACCGGATATCCCCGTTCCGGTGAAGCTGACCCGGATGGATATGGAATTCACGCCCCGGGTCGTGAACCTGCTGGCCATGGATCTCAACATGGGGGCATCCGATCTTCAAATGCACGGGGAACTTTCCAATTTTATCCCGTATGTCTTTGATGACCAGGTCGTATCAGGTTCGCTGAATGTGAAATCCTCGCTGCTCGACGTGAACGAGATGCTTCCGGAAACGGCGGCAGATACTGCCCGTGCAAAACCTGTAGCCGGGGAAGCAACGGCAGAGAAGACACCAGAAGCTGAACCGGATGAGGCTGCCAACGCAACACCGGAAGAATCCGCAGCCGGACCGGCTGCATTCAGGATACCGGAGAATATTGATTTCGACCTGATCCTTGATCTGAAGAAGGTGCACTACCAGGATATGGTGGTGGAAAACATCCGGGGCGCCATGCAGGTCACGGAAGGGACCGCCAGGTTGGAGGGACTGGACCTGGAGGTTCTTGACGGAAGTGTGCGCACTTCGGGGTTGGTGGATACCCGGGGGACCTATCCGGATGTGGATTTGGTACTGGATATTAACGATGTGGACATTCCCGCTGCCTATGAAACTTTTGTTACTGTGGAAAGACTGGCACCCGTGGCTAAATACTGCAGGGGAACGGCCAATGTGAAGATGCGTTACCAATCGCTTCTGGACGCGAAATTCACCCCGCTTTTTTCCACCATCAACGGGAATGGCAGATTATTTACGAAGGACCTGCAGATCTATAACCTGAAATCTTTTGTCCGGCTGAGCGAGATCCTGAAAAATGAGAAATTCAGGAACATGGCCCCCGACGAGGTGGACCTGCAGTTCACCGTGCTGGACGGCAGGGTGATGGTCGAACCTTTCGACGTGGATTTTGATGATTCCAGGATCACCGTTTCCGGGTCCCACGGCATCGACCTGACCATGGATTACCTGCTGGATATGGAGATTGCAAAATCTGATCTGGGGGAAGGGGCGGCTGAATTGATGCAGGGAATTGGTGCACTGGCTGCAGGAGCGGGCCTGCAGATCCCCCAATCCGATGTGGTGAAGGTGAAGGCCTGGATCAGGGGCACATTCGGGGATCCGCAGATCACCACCGATCTCAGTGCCAATCTCAGGTCAGGGGGAGAAACTGTGAAAAATGCCGTGGAGGAAGAAGTACGGGAAAAACTGGAAGAGGTGGAAGAAGATGTGCGGGAGGAAGCCGGCGAAAGGGCGGACAAGATCATCAGCGAAGCCGAACGGGAAGCGGAACGGATCATCGGGGAGGCGCGGAAAGCAGGGGATGAACTGGTAAGTGAAGCGGAGCGACAGGGTGAAAAGATGATCAAGGAAGCAGGCAGCAATCCCCTCCGGCAGGCAGCGGCCAAAAGAGCAGCCGCAGAGCTGAGGAACCAGGCGGTAAAACAGTCAGAAAACCTCATTCGGGAGGCGGAGGAAAGGGCGGAAAAGATCCTGGAGAATGCCAGGAAAGAAGCGGAAAAGTTGTAGGAACTAAAATTTCTTTTCCTTGATACGGGCTTTTTTACCGGTCAGATCCCTGAAATAGAAGATCCTGGCCCTTCTGACATGTCCGTGTTTGTTGATCTCAACCTTTTCAATAAAGGGGGATGCGGACGGGAAGATCCTTTCCACACCGATGTTCCCGGACATTTTCCGGACGGTGAAGGTTTCCGTGTTCCCTGTGCCCCTTCGCTGCAGGACCACTCCCCTGAACTGCTGGATACGTTCTTTGTTACCTTCCCGGATCTTGTAATGTACGGTAATGGTGTCTCCTGCCTTAAAATCGGGCAATTCAGCATGCGGAGCATATTCTTTGTCAACAACCTTCATCAGATCCATGATTCTAAACTTTAATTGCTATGCCTGGAATTAACAGGTCGCAAAAGTACAAATATTTTCCTATTTGTAATAAGAAATATTCAGAATTATTCACAATGGAAAGCAATGCTCCCTCCGGACCAGTACACAGTCTGCAAATGCGACCTGTCAGTGGGACCCGCTCTCAGGAACCCGCAGTTTCTTGCCCGTATCTTTGACCACATTTTCTTTCCAGCTTTCCGGATATCCGGGAAAATCCGGCATCATGGGATAACCCTCGGGAGTTCTCAAAAAATGTCCGTTCTCCTCTTTCTTGGTGTTCCCGTCCATGTACTTCACCAGCAGGAAATGCCCCAGGTCCCTGTATCGCTGCACGGTATAATCGCCCATACTGACGGAGTAATTGGTGATGAACTCCCTGGCCATGGCCGGATCGGTTTCATGGAGGACCGCGGCGGCGGCATCAATGGCGGGAACTTCCGCGATAAACTTCTTTTCCAGTTCTGACTGGACCTGCCGGACATCTTCCATCATCACATTGTATCTCAGGTAACTGAAATTGGACACAAAGTTGAATGCCCAGAAGGCCGAAGTTTCCGAATAGGTAAGCAGGTCCCCGTTCCCCACGGCATAGGATTCGGGCACACGGGTCATTCCGCAGTACATGGGCACATACACCGAAGCTGCCGCATCGTCCACACCGAACCAAAGGATACCGCCCAGGTAATCCGGCTTGACCGGACGGCATTCTGCCACAAAGGAGAAACCGGTCTGCTGCGTGGCTGTGGCGCGCTCGTTGCAGTATGTTTTCCCGTCATATTCCCAGGTGAGTGGCCGCCAGCGATAGGGCAGTCCGAATGGTCCGGCTCCGGCATCCTGGCTCATATCCAGTTCGGTGCCTTCCAGGTGGTCCCGCATGAAGTGCATCAGGTCCGCATGGGAAATTTTCCGGTTCGGTTTGATATACAGGGGCATGCGGTTATCCAGCTCATGGCCTTTTGCATACGCGAAGTACTGATCCATATCATCGTTGATCTCCTTGAAAAAAGACCAGACACGCACCTCACAGAAACGGGCCCCGCTGAAATCCACCGGGGCATAGGTGTCGCTGAAACTGAACTCCTGGTCCGGACCATCGTAGTATCCCATTTCACGGGCGAATGAGATCACGTCGGGGGCATACAGGCAGTTTTCCGGGTCATTCAGCGGGAATTGCCTGATCCTGGCCTGGTTGGCGTGGGCTGATACATATCCGTCCGGGATCCGGACAGCCACCCAGACGGCTCCCTTGTTTTGGTTGTAGGGTGTTCCGCCTTCATTGACCATTTTTGTGCCTTTCCCGATCATCTCCATGATCCACACCTCATTGGGATCGGCAATGGAAAATGACTCGCCGGAACTGGCATAACCGAATTCGGCCACCAGTTCACCCATGATGTGAATGGCTTCCCTAGCCGTCCTCGCCCGCTGCAGGGCGATATACATCAGGCTTCCGTAATCCACGATCCCGGTGGTATCCACCAACTCCGTTCTACCTCCGTACGTGGTTTCTCCGATGGCCACCTGGTGTTCGTTGATGTTGCCCACCACCGAATAAGTATGCGAGACCTGCGGGATTCGCCCCAGGAATCTGTTGGTATCCCATTCGTACACATCCATCATGGTTCCGGCCGGATAATCCGCGGCAGGTCTGAAATAGAGTTCCCCGAAGAGAACGTGGGAGTCGGCTGCATAGGTGATCATCGAGCTTCCGTTGACCGAAGCACCCGGGGTAACCAGGAAATTGGTACATCCCAGTATTTCCGCTGCATTCCACCATGCCATCAGGACGGCGGCGATAAACATATATTTTCTCATCAATTCCACATTTTAATTAAAAGGACGGTAAATATTCCACTTTTCTGCAAAACAACCAAGCAACCCTATTCCATAACATAAAAGCGGGCCGAATTTAACACAAAATAACCTGGATTGTAAAACGGGTGCATCGTCAGAGGGGCCCTTTTCTCATTGGTGGATCTCACCTGCGGACAGATCTGCCTGTCCGCCCGTGACGCTTGCCAGGCAGTTGATCTCGTTGCGGACCCTGAGCACTCCGAGAAAAGCAAAGACCAGTGCTTCTTTGAATTCGACCAGTTGCCTGTCCGGTATCACGAGCCTTGCTTTCGTATGATGCTGTAACCGTTCCATCAGCATTGGGTTCAAAGCACCCCCTCCGGTAACCAGCACCGATTCCATCCCGGCATTACGAACACAGAATGAAATTTGGATGCAGATATGCTCGATCACAGTGGCCATCAGGTCGGGGAGTGCGTCAGAAGCGGATTCGAGCACGGGCACAAATTCCTTTTCGAACCATTCCTTCCCCAGTGATTTGGGAGGCGGGACCCTGTAGTAATCCAGATGGTTCAGGGCTTCAAGCAATGCATTGCCGACCCTGCCCTGACGGGCCATGACCCCATCCTTGTCGAATGTTTTGCCTGCTCTTCCGGCCAGCTTGTTGAGGGCCAGATTTACCGGGCATATGTCATAACCGATCCGTCTCCCAATGTCATCCTCATAGGAAATATTGGCGAACCCGCCCAGGTTCAGGCATCCATCATATTCCCCAAACAGCAGCCTGTCACCCGCCGGCACCAGCGGAGCGCCCTGTCCCCCCTGTGCCACATCCGCTTTCCTGAAATCATTCACCACAGTCAGTCCGGTTTCCCTGGCCATGATCTCACCGTTGCCAGCCTGGAAAGTGATGCCGTTTTCCGGCCGGTGAATAAGGGTGTGGCCATGGGATGCAATAAAATCGGGGATTCTGTGAATCCTTTCGTGGAATGAATGGATCTGTTCGGCGTAGAAATGCCCCAGTGTCACATCCATCTTCCTGAGTGCAGTCCGGTCCCACCCGGAAGCGCCGGAAAGCTGTTCAAGAATCGGTGGAGGGTATGGGATTGTTTCAGCCCGGAGGATACGGTAGCTCCAGCCCGAACGCCCGGCAGAAAAGCAGCAGAACGCCAGGTCCACTCCGTCCAGCGAGGATCCTGACATGACTCCCGTCACCCTGTATTCTGCCTGTGTTTCGCGGTCGCTTACCACTTGAAGGTGGAGTGATAAAGGTTCACGTTCCCGCTGGCATCCGTAACATACAGCTCCAGCTCGTGGGTTGATCCCCGCTCAATCCGTTCATTATCAAAAATATAGGTCAGCAGCTCGTCTTTCGGGTCATATTCAAACAGGGCCCACCTGTTGTCGATATATCCCTCGTAGCGGTCAATTCCCGAAAGATCATCCCGGATGATGAAGCGGAGCGATTCCGTGCCCCCGGGGTCTTCCATGGCTTTCCCGGCGTAAGGAATGATCTCGGGAGGGATGGTATCCATGGAAACGGCAAAGGTACCGAAACTTCGTACCTGGGCTGTCACTTTCCCGTCTTTGTATTCCCCTCCAACATAGGATATCTCCCCGTTTTTGTCGAATGTGACCAGACAAAGCCTGTCGCCCTGCCCCCTGTGCCCGTTGACTGTATTGATTGACAGCCGGTAGGGGAGGTGGACCGGTATGTCCGGGGTGTGAACATGGTGCAGTTCGGAATGCAGGCCATCCGGCCGCGGTGAGCTCGCATACCTGAAATCCAGGTCATCGTACAGTGCATATGCCGGCATTTCCAGTTCCACGCCATCCGCGGAAAAACGGTTGATTTTGTGGTAGGACATGCGGTGGACATGATCATCCTCGGAATGTCCAGAGATTTGTCCGTTCTGCTCCCCCCTGATCCTGAATTTGAGTTCCGCATTGTTTCCTGCCACGTCGGACGCAACCACTCGGATCTCGTAGGTTCTGCCTTCCTCAATTTGGATCAGTCCGTCGGACACCAGTCCCCTGTAGATCCGCAGCCTGTCATTGGGAAGGCGGTGAAGCCGGTGTGATTTGGTCCCTTTATTGAATCGTTCCCCGTAATCAATGTGCGCATTGATGAACCGTGTCTCCGAAAAGGAGAATTCGTCCATCACGTGTTTGTAAACCCTGGAACCGTTCACAAAGAGCTCGAGCATGTAGACGCCACATCGGTTGGGTGCCCCGTTCAGGTAATCGAATACCTCCACCCCGCATCCGATGGTGCCACAGGCAGCAATTTCCGGTCCGGAGGAAAGGGTGAAGCCACCTTCGCCTGGGACAGTGGCCGCAGAGAATTTTTGCGGGGACCGGTTGACGCGGCTGCTGTCACCCACAGGATACAGGAAGAGCTGATGAAACCTGGGAGGGAGCCTGTCGGTGATGTCAAATCCGTACCGCAGCACATTGGTGGGGTGCTGGTCGCCCGTGGTCCGGATCTCCAAATGGAGATGGGGTCCGGAAGAACTTCCGCTGTTCCCCGAATAACCGATGATCGCTCCTTTTTGAAGGGGGAACTGACCCGGCTTCAGGTAGATATCCACCACGTGTGACTTTCGCGCGTACTGTATCTGCTTCACATGGGATGCGATATCAGGCGTGTACCGGTCCAGGTGCCCGTACTGGGAGGTGTGTCCGGTGGGGTGACTCACATAGATGGATTTTCCGTAACCGTTTGCCTGCACCTTGATCCTGGAGACGTAACCTTCTTCAATGGAATGCACCGCATAACCAATGACCCCGTTGGTTTTGATGTCAATGCCCGAATGAAAGTGATCATCCCGGATCTCCCCAAAATTTCCTGACAGGACCAGGGGAATGTCAAGCGGGGGGAGAAAATGGATTGCATCCTGACTAATTGACTGGCTGATAAATAAATGAAGCATGATTACAAGGAGCGGTCTCTGCATGATGTCATGTTTGTATGGTGACGCTTCAAAGCTATATTTTTATACCTGATTAAGAAATACCGCCCGTTTAATATTATTAAAATAGTTATATATTTGTGTTGTATATATCTCTGTTGAATGAGCGTTGAACATGTTGAAATATTGGAGGGGATCAAGGAAAAAATTCAATCGATAAAATTCCGGCTGAAGGAACAACAGGATGAAAATAGGCGATTGAAAGAGCAGTATGAGGAACTTCAGCAGATGGTTCAACAAAAGCAGTCGAAGATTGAGGAGCTGGAACAGAAGAACCAGCAGCTTGCACTGGTGAAAAGCATCATGGCGGACAGCGATGATGTGAATGGTGCCAGGGTAAGAATCAACAGAATTGTGCGGGAGATAGACAAATGTATTGCTCTTTTAAACAGATCATAAGGGGATCATGGAAGAACAACTGTCCATCAAAGTCCAGATTGCAGAGCGTTTTTATCCCCTAAAAATACAGCGGCAGGATGAGGAAAAGATACGAAAAGCAGCCCGGCTGATCAATGATAAGATCCTTCAGTATAAGCAGAGATATACCGATAAGGATGCACAGGATTTTATCGCCATGGCAGCCCTGCAGTTCGTCATCAACTTGCTGGATTGTGAACAACAGCAAAATGTTGTATCTTTGGAAAAGGAGCTGGGATTATTGAGCAGCGAGCTGGATGAAATGCTGAAATAAGAGTAATATCGTTCTTTGAATATATAAGAGTTTGCCCGCATTGTTTCTTCAATTATTTTTTGAACTCAACATTTATTACATTGGAGCAAAGCTCGGATTGAGAAAAGCAGGCCAAAATCCCGGTTCGCCGGGATACTGAATTCGTTCGGTCATTGGAAACTTGATACAGTCCGGCAGCTTCACCCATGTCGTAGTGGGGTTTAATTAAATCTTGGAGAAATATGCGGGTTTTTTATTTTACATAAACGAGAAACCTATGGAACTGTTAATGCAATCATTGGTGCTGCAGGCAACCATGACCTGGTTGATCGGAGGAGCTTCATTGCTGGTGGGTGCGGGAGTAGCTTTCCTTGTGATCAATACGCTGACGAACAGGAAAAGCAGCAATATCATCAGGGAGGCCGAGGGGGAAGCTGAAATGATCAAACAGCAGAAGATACTCCAGGCCAAGGAAAAGTTCCTTCAGCTGAAGGAAGAGCACGAAAAGCTCATCAATGAGAAGAATAGTAAAATCAATCAGCGGGAGAATGAGATAAAGCAGAAAGAGTTTTCTCTGTCCCAGAAGCAAGAGGATCTGCAAAGAAAGAATTCTGAAATCGAGGCCATCAGGGAAAACCTCAACATGCAGATCGAGATCGTCGAAAAAAGGAAAGAGGAGCTGGAAAGGGCACACAGGATGCAGGTGGAACAGCTGGAGACCATTTCCGGAATGTCTGCCGAGGAGGCCAAATCCCAGTTGGTGGAATCCCTGAAAGAGGAAGCCCGGAGCGAAGCCATGTCGCTGATCAATGAGATTGTGGATGAGGCTAAAATGACCGCAAACAAGGAGGCCAAGAACATTGTGATCAAGTCCATCCAGCGGGTGGCCGGAGAAACTGCCATTGAAAATGCGGTCACTGTCTTTCACATTGAATCCGATGAACTGAAAGGGCGTATCATCGGAAGAGAGGGGCGCAATATACGTGCCCTTGAAGCTGCTACCGGTGTGGAGGTCATCGTGGATGATACTCCGGAAGCCATTATCCTTTCCGCCTTCGATCCCGTGAGGAGGGAGGTGGCACGGCTCGCTCTCCATCAGCTTGTTACCGATGGCCGGATTCACCCGGCCAGGATCGAGGAGATCGTTACAAAAACCACCAGGCAGATTGAAGAAGAGATCATTGAAGTGGGGAAAAGGACCGCCATCGATCTGGGAATTCACGGTCTTCACCCGGAACTGATCAGAATGGTGGGCAAGATGAAGTACCGTTCTTCCTACGGTCAGAACCTGCTGCAGCATTCCCGGGAAGTGGCCAATCTCTGTGCAGTAATGGCTTCGGAGCTGGGACTCAATGCCAAACTCGCCAGACGGGCCGGACTGCTCCATGATATCGGGAAAGTGCCGGATGATGAACCGGAGCTTCCCCACGCAGTATTCGGAATGAAGCTCGCTGAAAAATACAAGGAGAAACCGGAGATCTGCAATGCCATCGGGGCACACCATGATGAAGTGGAGATGACCACACTGCTCGCTCCCATCGTCCAGGTCTGTGATGCCATCTCCGGAGCCAGGCCGGGAGCCAGGCGTGAAGTGGTCGAATCATACATCAAACGGCTCAAGGAGCTTGAAGCGCTGGCACTGTCCTATCCCGGTGTGTTAAAAACGTATGCCATTCAGGCCGGGCGCGAGCTCAGGGTGATCGTTGGAAGTGAAAAAGTCTCGGACCAGGAGGCGGAAAGTCTCTCTTTTGATATCGCCAGAAAGATCCAGGATGAGATGACCTACCCGGGTCAGGTCAAGATCACGGTCATCAGGGAAACTAGAGCCATCAGCTATGCCAAGTAGTCAAAACAGCATGGAGCCTTCCGGGGTACATGTGCTGGTCACGGGAACCGCCGGGTTTATCGGGTATCATCTGGCTAAGCGACTGGTCAGCAGGGGATACAGGGTGACCGGGCTTGATTCGATCAATGACTATTACGATGTGGAACTGAAATATGCTCGCCTGGAGCAGGCGGGTATATCGAGCGAGCAGATCTTTTACAACCGGCAGGTATCCGGAGGGCCCGACAAACGCTATCAGTTCATCCAGTTGCAGCTGGAGGACCGGGAAGCGATCTTCGACCTCTTCGCCCGGAGCAATTTTGATGTGGTGGTCAACCTTGCGGCACAGGCCGGTGTGCGTTACAGCCTGACCAATCCCCAGGCATATGTGGACTGCAATATCACCGGTTTCCTCAGTATCCTGGAAGCATGCAGGCGCCACCCGGTCCGTAACCTGATCTACGCCAGCAGCAGCAGTGTATATGGTTTGAATAAAAAAATGCCTTTTTCCGTGGGTTCCAATGTGGATCACCCGGTGAGCCTCTATGCCGCCAGTAAAAAGAGCAATGAATTGATGGCCCATACTTACAGTCACCTTTTCGGGATCCCCACCATCGGGCTTCGCTTCTTCACGGTATACGGACCCTGGGGACGTCCCGATATGGCCCTGTTTATTTTTACCAGGGCGATTTTTGAAGGAAGGCCCATTGAGGTGTTTAACCACGGGAAGATGGAGCGGGACTTTACCTATATTGACGACATTGTCACCGGCATCGAGAAAATGATCCCGCAGCCACCCGGTCCCAAACATGGGTGGGATCCGGAACATCCCGACCCGTCCGGTTCCACGGCTCCTTACAGGCTTTATAACATCGGGCACAATCATCCTGTAAGGCTGACCGACTTCATAGGGGCCATTGAAAAGGCACTTGGCAAAAAAGCCATAAAAAAAATGATGCCCATCCAGCCCGGAGATGTGGAAAAAACATGGGCGGATGTCACTTCCCTTGCGGAGGACTTCAACTACAACCCTTCCACTTCCGTGGAGGAGGGGATCGGACATTTCGTGGAGTGGTACAGGAGTTATTACGGAATCTGATCTCCGGATAGCAGGCTTTTCAGCATATCCGCCTTATCGGGATGCCCTGATTTGTCAAAGGCAAACTGAAGATTGAGCACGAGCCGCTCGATGATGTCAATGTTGGAGCAGGGATTGAAATAAAAATCCCTTTCCTCGATATTCAGCTGCTTCAGAAAATACCGGAGTTCCTTCTTTCCCAGTACCGCCCCGTTGTCATACGGATTGATATAGAACAGGATCCCGCTGGGATCATCCTGGAAATCCGGATCATAATAGCATAGTACGAAATTCCTGGGCAGGTTCACGCCGAAGATGGGAAGTTCCAGTCGCCTTGCAACTTCGGCATAGATAAGACCAAGCACTACCGGGCTTCCTTTTTTCGTATCAAGGACATGGTTGACCAGGTAAAGCTGGGGCGACTGTGCCTTTTTCAGGCTTTTATCGAATTTATGGATGTCGTACATGAAGTAATTGATCACCCGCACTTTTTCAAGGGCCGTCAGATTGTTGTTCAGCTCCAGCCAGATGTCCCTCCGGATCCTGTCCACGATTTTGTTGAAAGGATCGTATTCCAGATCGGGATATTGAAAGCGGGCTACCAGGTAGGCCCCGTACAGGAGGTCCTTCCCGCCTGAATATCTCCAGGCTTCCATATCCCGGACCAGGGTATGATGCTGGATTTGCCTGATCACATTTTCAATCTTCTCCTGCAGGTCGACCCTCAGGGTTGCTTCCCAGCGTTTTTCAAGGGAAGAAACAGCCGGTTCACCCAGCTGGATCAGCCGGTCCACCACCGATTCCTGAACCTCCGTGTCAGGGTCTTCCAGCAGGCTCAACAGGGCTTCAAGTTCCCCGGGGCTATGCAATGTCATTCGGTATCAGTTTATCAAGCACCTTTGCGATAAGTGAATCCACAGTTCCCTTATACTCTTCCAGGAAAGCTTTTGTTACACGGTTTGCAATCCCGGCGCAGATGGTCAGGGCTTCATGCCCCATCAGGGAGGAGAGGGCATAGAGTGCTGAACTCTCCATCTCAAAGTTATTGATGCGCATCCCCCGGTACCTGAATGTTGCTGTCTTCCCGATGAGGGTTGGATCATGCGGTGTAAGCCTGAGGCTCCGGCACTGGGGCCCGTAGAAACCCGGGGTGGAAAGGGTGATGCCCCTGTACCAGTCCGGTTCTGAGATCCTGGCGGCCAGCTTTTCAGATGCCCTGATAAAATAGGGTTCCGGAAGTGAGCGGCTCCAGCCTGTGTGCCGCATGAATGCCTCCGACAGCCCCGGGATGTTCAACTGCTTTTTATCCTGATAGAAATGATACAGCCCGTCATATCCTCCTGCTATCTCTGTCATGATCATGGACCCCGGCACAATGTCCTCCTGCAGTGCACCGCTTGTCCCGATCCGGACCAGTTCCAGGGATTTCCGGGTCTTTTTCGCCTTCCGGGAGGGCAGGTCGATATTCCACAGCGCATCCAGTTCATTGACCACGATATCGATGTTATCCGGACCGATCCCCGTGGACAGGACGCTCAGGCGTTTTCCCCGGCAGGTTCCCGTATGGGTTACGAATTCGCGGTTCGATTTCTGCACATCAACGGTGTCGAAATGCGAAGAAACCTGGCTGACCCGCCCGGGATCGCCTACCAGGATGATGGTACCGGCCACATCCCCGGGTTTCAGGTGCAAATGGTAAATGCTTCCGTCGGGGTTCAGTATCAGGTCTGTGGGATCGATTGCAGGCATAAATCTTGTTCTTCCGCTGTTTTCAATAAAAATAATGTAATTTTACGGCGGCGCTATAAATACTTACTCACATTCCTGTGAATTAAAACCATGCATGATGAAAAGAGTACAATACATTATTATCGGTGTAGTGGCAGTTGTGGTACTGTTGCTTATTTTCGGCAGCAGGATGTTCTTCGTCTTGAAACCGGGTGAACGCGCGGTAATTTTCAAGCGATTCTCCGGAGGACTCGACAAGGAGAATATTTATGTACCGGGATTCCATGTGATCGCACCCTGGAATGACCCGATCCGCTACGATGTGAAAGAGCAGAAGCGCGAGGAGACCATGGATGTGCTGGACAAGGGAGGGCTCTCCATCAACCTGGATGTGACCATTATTTTCAATCCTTTTTATGACAAGATCGGTTACCTTCACGAGAACATCGGGGTAAATTACGTGGATGTGATGGTGATCCCCAATGTGAGGTCTTCTGTAAGGGCGGTGACCGGACGATTTAATGCAGAGGAGATCTATTCGACAAAGCGTGGGGAGGTGGAAACCGAGATCATTGCAGCCACACGGAAGGCGCTCAGTTTAAAGGACATTGAGATGAAGGATTTGCTGATCCGTTCCATTGCCCTTCCGGACAAGATCAAGCAGGCCATCGAAAGCAAGCTTCAGCAGCAACAGGAAGCACTCGCCTACCAGTTCAGGCTGGAAAGGGAAACGAGTGAAGCGGAAAGAAAAAGGATTGAAGCGCAGGGGATTGCCGACTATAATAAGATCATCAGCGCCTCGCTGACGGACCGGATCCTGCAGCAGAAAGGCATCGATGCCACCCTGGAACTTGCCAACTCACCCAACAGCAAAGTGGTGGTGATCGGAAGCGGAGAGGACGGATTGCCCATGATCCTGGGCGGAAATTAACAGGTCATGTTACAGAGACCACAGACACTTTATCTGCTTGCGGTCTTCATCCTGTCCCTGTTCCTGCTGACCGGACCGCTGGCCCTGATCCCTGTGGATACAGGGGAGATTCTTCTCGGGCACTCGGGAGCGTTTGACCGGCCGGGTGACCGGCTGGATGTGGATACATGGCCCCTCACGTTATATTTCGCCATTGTGGTGGGTCTGGCTTTCCTGAATATATTTTTTTACAGGAACAGGGTGAGACAGATGCGGATCTGTGTGTTTTTGATCCTGCTCAATGCGGGCATGCTGGGGATGATCTATTATTATGTCCGTTACGTCAAACTGAAATTCGAGGGGATGCAGGTGATCTACCAGTGGAGGGTCGTGATCCCGCTCATCGCCATGATTCTGCTCTACCTGGGGTACAGAAGGATCCGCAGGGATGAGCTGCTGGTGAAGGCCTATGAACGGATCCGCTGACCGGACCAGAAGGCTCCCTCAGATGATCTCAATGTTCTCCTGTTCCGTGATTTTTTCGCAATAGTGGCATCTGAGCCTGACGTCCGGTTTTGACACCACCTCAAAACGTGTGGTTACCTGCTCATTGTTGGTGATGCACTTGGGATTGACGCATTTGACAATGCCTTTGATCTCATCGGGAATGGTCACCACCCGCTTTTCAACCACTTCGTAGTCACGGATAATATTGAGCTTGGCACTGGGGGCCACCAGGGCGATCTTGTTGATCTCATTGTCCTCGAAAAAGACCCGGGAGATTTTAATGATACCCTTTTGCCCGAGTTTTTTGCTTTCCAGGTTGTTCCCGATGGTGATCATGGTTTCAACTTTGTCCAGTTTCAGGATGGAAACAACCTTGAACACCACGTTCGCAGGTACGTGGTCGATGACCGTACCTTCTTTTATTGCGCTGACTGATAATTGTTTGTCTTTCATTATTCAATTATTTAACTCCCAGAATTGCACTGATGATGGCCATCCGGACAAACACTCCGTTTCTGGCCTGGTCGAAATAATAGGCATGGGGACTGTCGTCCACATCGGTATGGATCTCGTTGACCCGGGGGAGGGGATGAAGGACTTTCATGGTCTCCCTGGTTCCCTCAAGCATGCTTTTCCGAAGAATATACGCATTCTTTACCCGTTCGTATTCAATGGGATCTGTAAACCGTTCCTGCTGCACGCGGGTCATGTAAATGATGTCCGCTTCGGGGAGAAATTCGGAAAGATCCTTCCCCTCGTGGTATTCAAGTCCCATTTTGTCCAGGTGGATCTTATAGGCCGAGGGCAATTTCAGTTCATCCGGGGCAATGAAATAGAAGGTGGAGTTGAACCTGGACATGGCCATCAGCAGGGAATGCACAGTGCGGCCGTACTTGAGGTCCCCCACCATGAAGATCTTCAGATTCTCCAGTGTGCCCTGGGTCTTCTGGATGGAATACATGTCCAGCAGGGTCTGTGTGGGATGCTGATTGGCCCCGTCCCCGGCATTGATGATGGGTACCGCGGAGATCTCGCTGGCCAGTTTGGCACTGCCCTCCAATGGATGCCGGATCACGATCAGGTCGGCATAATTGCTCACCATTTTGATGGTGTCATAGAGGGTCTCGCCCTTTGTGGTGCTGGTCGCCCCCGAGTCCACGAACCCGATGACCTTGCCTCCAAGGGCATTGATGGCTGTTTCGAAGCTCAGGCGGGTCCTGGTGGAAGGTTCAAAGAACAGTGTGGAGATCACATAATCTTTGAGGATATTCTGCCTGGGCATTTTTTCAAACTCGGCGGCAAGTTCCAGGATCCTCATGTATTCCTCCCTGGAGAAATCCGTGATTGATACGAGATTTTTATTTTTCATCCTGATGCAAATTGATTTTCAATGAAGCGGTTTTTTATGTAAATATAACATTGCCGCTGACGGGCAGACCAGGTGTTGATAACAAATTCAAAAGTTCTCATGCACTTTCCTCCGCCACGCTGCATCCTTCTATCAATGAAAGGCTTTTCACTACCCGGGACGCCTGCCTCTTCCATACGTTCACCCTGAGAGAGCACTCCATGTCAAACTGCTGGTCGTATGGCTCGAGCCTGTATTTCTTGAGCAGTTGCATGACACTGTTCATCTGCCCGTAGCCAAAATTCAGCCTCAGTCTTGTATACACCTTTCTCTGGATGATCCTGGCCCGGTCCAGTGCCTCTGCGGAAGCAGTGCGGTAAGCCCTGATCAGGCCTCCCACACCCAGCAGGGTGCCACCGAAGTAACGGACCACCACCACCAGGACATTGGTCAGTTCCCGGGACTGGATCTGATTGAAGATGGGATTCCCGGCACTCCCCGATGGTTCCCCGTCATCGTTCACCCGGTAGTGTTCCATGGAGGGACCCATGCGCCAGGCATAGCACTGGTGACGTGCGTCGTGGTACTGCTTACGCAGTTCCCCCAGCCGCTCTTCGATCATCTTTTCCGTTTCCACCGGAAAGGCAAAGGCCAGGAACTTGCTTCCTTTTTCTTTGTATATTCCGCTGGATTCGGATGCTATGGTCCTGTATATATCACGCATCTAAGCCAGTGTAAACAGGAGGATGGCCGCAATGGACAGGGCAATTCCGATCCGGTTCAGGGGAACCAGCTGTTCCCTGAATATCCAGAGCCCTGCCAGCACACTCAGGCTCACGATCCCAATGTTGTTGATCCCGAAAACCAGCGAGCTGTCTATCCCGGATCCTGTAGCAAAACTGAAGTTGAGTGTCCGTATGATGAAATAGATGGACCCGAAGTTCACAGCGCCCAGAAGGGCACCCATTCCCCATACGGATGGCTTGAAAAACCAGCGGTGGAATTTCGGGAAAAAAAGTACCAGGACAAGACCTGACAGGAAGGCATTCAGGAAAAGGATGGCACTGAAAAGGGCCGTGTCGGGATCGCGGACAAAATGATGTTGCGCATATTTCACCAGTGAATCCACCAGACCCATCCCAAAGAACAGGATCACCGGAATGTATATGGTCCTCAGGTCAAGCCGTTCCGAAACAGGTTTGTAGACGGTGAGTCCCACTCCCGAAATGGCAAGGATGATCCCGGCCAGCTTCATGACCGTCAGGTGGTCTGTTGGATCAATGACCAGTGAAACCACAATGGGAAAGATCACCGACATCTTGCTGGCTACGGTGGTGACAGAGATGCCTGCTTTCCGGGTGGCCAGGGCCACAATGAAAAACATCACAATGAAAAGGACCCCGATGAGCAGGGAGAAGGGAAGCCATTCCATTTGTTTCAGCGCTGATAAAGATACGGGACCTGCGTTGATGGAAAATCCGAGAAGGGTGGCCGCCAGATAGTTGATGACAATAACGGGAAAAGCGGGGATACCGATGCGGTCAATGACTTTGAATATGAGAAAAATGCCTGTGGAGGAGAGTATGCAGAGGATCAGAAAATGCATTCAGTCCCGGCGGTTACATCTTTAGTTTCTTTTCGATTTCATCAACCTGCAACCTGAACCGCTTATCCGTTTCGATCAGGTTGTTCACTGTCTTGCAGGCATGCAACACCGTGGCATGGTCCTTTCCGCCTATCTGTGAACCGATGGTTGCCAGCGAAGATTTGGTGAGCGTCTTGGAAAAGTACATGGCCACCTGCCTGGCCTGGACAATCTCACGTTTTCTGGTTTTTGACTGCAGCTGTTCCAGGCCGATGTTGTAATAGTTGCAGACAACTTTCTGAATGTAATCAATGGAGATTTCTCTTTTGGTGCTCTTGATGAGCTTATCGATCATCTCCTTGGTCAGATCCAGGGTGATCTCTTTTTTATTAAGTGTGGACTGGGCAAGCAGAGAGATGAGTGCCCCCTCCAGTTCCCGGATGTTGTCGGATATGTGTGTGGAGATATATTCCAGGACCTCTTCGGGGAGTTCGATCCCGTCATTGTAGGTTTTTCTCTTCAGGATCGCCATCCTGGTCTCAAAGTCCGGAGCCTGAAGATCGGCTGAAAGCCCCCATTTGAACCTGCTCAGGAGCCTGGATTCCATTCCCTGCAGCTCCACCGGGGGTTTGTCTGATGTGAGGATCAACTGTTTTCCGCTCTGATGGAGGTGATTGAAAATATGGAAGAAGGTATCCTGCGTTTTTTCCTTGCCGGCAAACTCATGCACGTCATCGATGATCAAAACGTCGATCATCTGGTAAAAATGAAGAAAATCATTCTTGTTGTTATTCCTGATGGCGTCCACAAACTGGGTCTGGAATTTATTGGCATTCACGTACAGCACGGTCTTTTCGGGAAACAGGTCCTTCACCTCGATCCCCACCGCCTGGGCAAGGTGGGTCTTTCCCAGGCCGCTGTCCCCGTAGATCAGCAGCGGATTAAAGGCGGTTCCTCCCGGATTCTTGGCCACTGCATACCCGGCGGAACGGGCCAGCCGGTTGCATTCTCCTTCAATGAAATTCTCGAATGAGTTTTCCGGGTTCAGCCTGGGGTCAATATCCAGTTTCTTCAACCCGGGGATGACGAAAGGATTTCTGATGGTTTGTTCTGTGGTATCGAGCGGAACGGTCACCGGCCTGTTTCTGATCTCCCTGTTGTTGCGGGCCGGGAATTTTACGGTATAGGGCTTATTGTTGCTGTAGGAATTGTTTTGCATGACCACGTTATACTCCAGCTTGGCGTCCGGACCAAGCTCTTTCCTGATCACTTTCCGAAGTATATCGATATACTGTTCTTCCAGGTATTCATAAAAAAAAGGACTGGGAACCTGAATGGTTAATACATCATTGTCAAGTTTTAAGGGAACAATCGGTTCAAACCAGGTGCGAAAACTGATGGAAGGGACATTGTCTTTGATAATGGTCAAACAATTGTTCCAGACACGTTCATGCATTGCAAACGTTAATTTAGTTCAAGGTTACTATGATGAAGCTTATGGGATTCCCTTAAGCAAAGGTTGTGAAAAAAAAGCAAAAAAAAAATTGAAAATCATTTGAAATTCCCGTATAGAATCTATTGGTTTTAGGGTCAACTGTTTATAGGTTGAAAAAAAATTAAAAAATTTTAATTTGTTGAATATCAATTTAATAAGAACATATTTTATGAACAATATCTTAATAAATTGTGATCTAAACCTTTAGGAATCCCAATTCAATCCATGGTTTAAAATTACCAATTTCGGGGATTCCAGATTGGTCAAAAAAAAACCGCGTATGGTCAAAAAAGCAAGGGTTTGTAATTCGGGAAAATATCAGTCCCGTCCTTTTTTTGATCTGCCGAACAGCGAGACCTGCACGTAATCCTCCGGGTGATCCCTCAGGTCCCTGACCAGCAGATCCAGGTCCGATATGAGGGATTCCAGGTTGCGCATGAGCGTGTCTGAATAGACCATCCGCCCCGCATTTCCAGTTCCCGAATTGATCTGGTCCAGAAGCCTGTCGAGTTGTATCGCGGCAGAAGTCAGATTTCCCGTCAGTTCCCGGATCCCGGCGCTGTCTGCAGATTCGCTGATGGAGTTCAGGTGGCCGAGCAGCGATCCCACCTCTTCTTCCCTGGATTTGAGCATGGAAGAAAAGTCTTTCAGATTGCTGAAAGTGAGTTCAAGCGCACCGCCCGCTTCCAGTGAAGCGCTCAGGGAACTGGATATGGAGGAAAGGTGGGAAATGGTCTGTTTCGTTGTTTCAGAGCCGATCACACCTTCCAGGGTTTCACCGAGGGAATCGAGCGTACGCGCCAGGGCGCCGATATCTTCCAGAACCGGTGCGATACCTTCCTCCAGGCCGGAAAGCAGATCGGGTACCACTGCGGTTTGCAACGTATCGCCCGCGGCAGTTCCGTTCATGCTGCCCGAGGTGCGGATCCGGATGGCTTTGGTCCCCAACAGGTCCGCACTGTACATTTCTGCCACGGATCCTGCAGGAGGAACGTATTTCTTTTCAATATGCAATATCAGGGTTACCGGGAGTCGGTCCCCGGGGTGGAGCTCGATTTTATCCACATAGCCAATTTTCACTCCGTTCATCATGACAGGGGCATCTTCTCTCATGCCTCCGGCATGCTGGCAAAGCGCATATACCGTATAGCCCTTACTGAGTACATTCTTTCCTTTCAGGTAATTCATACCCCAGATAAGGACTGCGAGCGTGGCCACCCCGATCATTCCTATTTTCGCCTCTGTGCGCAGTTTCATGGGATTTACTGGTTGATTTCCAGGATGGCTTCATTCATGGGAACCGGTTTTCCGTTTTTCAGGGCAATCACAAATGCATCGGGAAAATCTTCTTTTACCGCCAAGCACCTGTTCAAAGCCTCAGCATAATCCGTTTCAAACCCAACCACGTATTTATACCATCTACCGTCCTCCACGACGATCACATTTTCATATCCCTTAAAAGAAGCGGGTACGGCGGGGACTTTGTTTTTGGTTGAGGCTACCTGGATCCCGAAAACCAGCCGGTCCCCGGGCAGTGGCTGGTGTGCGGATGCTTCCGGGGACAGGTCACCCGGTGTTCCGCTGTACGTTTCCTGAAAAACCGTTTCCTGATCTTCACGCACAAGCAGCTCAAAGTGGCTCCGGCGTTCAATTTCCCGCTTGTAATCGCGGAATCCACGGAAGATGGCAGATGCAATGATATCCTGTCCGTAATCTGACATAAGGAACTTCTCCTCTTCCGGATTGGAGATGAAGCCGGTCTCGACGAGCACTCCCGGCATGGAAGTCTGGGCCAGTACGAGTATTCCCTGTTCCCGTACGCCAAGGTCATTCCTTCTGGCACGTTCCCTGAACTGATTTTGTACGAAGGATCCGAATTCGATACTCTGCCTGAAATAGGTCTTCTGCATCAGGGAGAACATGATGTAGGATTCGGTTGATTCCGGGTTAAAGCCCTCATAGATTGTTTCGTAGTTGTCCTCAAGCAGGATCACGGAGTTTTCCCGGACAGCCACGTCAAAATTCTCATCGGCGCGGTGCTGTCCCAGCACAAGCGTAAGCGTTCCCCGGGCGGATGTGCGGGGGTGGGCATTGACATGAATGGAGATGAAGAGGTCGGCCTCTGCCTCGTTGGCAATCTCAGCACGCTTCCAGAGCTCCACAGAGACATCGCTCTTTCTGGTATAGATTACCTCCACATCTTCCATGTTTTCCTCGATGTACTGGCCCACCTTGAGTGCGATCTTCAGGGTGAGATCCTTCTCCCTGGCGATTTTACCCACCGCACCCGGATCTTTTCCTCCGTGCCCCGCATCGATCACTACGGTCTGGATTCCCCGTTTGGGTTCATTATCGGCATTTCCCACTGAACGGGGAGAAAAAATAAAAGCCAATAATGTTGAAACAAGAATAATACGATGGATCCGTTTTATATTTATTGGCATTACCTTTGTATGACGCATAGATCCCTGATTATTCATCATCCTGGTGGCTGGCTGTGCAACTGGTACAAAAATATAAGTTTATTCATTTTGCGCCACGACTGTATAAAGATACTTTTCATCATCTTACTAACTGCATCTGTCACTGCGTTATTGCGTGCACAGGAGCCGGATGATTCCCTGGCGGGCGACAGCATTCCTGCCGCACCTGTGGGCCGGCAGGTTACCGATAGCGTGGCGCATGACACCATTCCCGTCCCTGCGACCCTGGGCGGCGATATTGAGGCGGAGGTGAAATACAATGCCGTTGATTCGCTCGTGTTTGCCCTGGATACAGGCATTGTAGAACTGTACGGGGATGCCCGGATTACCTACGGGGACATCGTGCTGGAGGCGGCTTATATACGGTATGAAATGGACAACAACCTTGTGATCGCCCACGGTCTCCCCGATTCCTCGGGTGTGGTGACCGGGAATCCCAATTTTACGGACAAGAACAATTCTTTTCAGTCCAAATTGCTCAAATATAACTTCAAGACACAAAAGGGATATATTGAAGAGGTGATTACCGAGCAGGAAGGAGGTTATCTTCACGCAGAGCAGACCAAAAGGCAGACCAGCGGACACATTCACCTGAAGGATGGCAAGTACACCACCTGTGATGCCGAACACCCCCATTTTTACATAGCCATCACCAAGGGGATCTCCATGCCGGGGGACAAGATCATTGCCGGTCCGGCCTATATCGTGCTGGAGGACGTTCCGCTGCCACTGGCAATTCCCTTTGGATTCTTTCCCAATTCCAAGACAAAGACATCGGGGGTCCTGATCCCCCAGTACGGTGAAGAGCAGCGCAGGGGCTTTTATCTGAGAGACGGGGGATACTATTTTGCCATGAACGACTATATGGATTTGAGAATGACGGGGGATCTCTATACCAACGGGACATGGGGACTGCGGGTAGGTACCAATTACAAGCTCAATTACAGGTTTTCCGGTAACCTGCGGGTGCAGTATTTCAAGAATGTGAGCGGTTACAAGAATATTGAAGGATTGTACAGCGTCAGCAGGGATTACTCCGTAACCTGGAGTCACAGTCAGGATTCCAGGGCCAATCCCACAAGCTCCTTCAGGGCAAGTGTGAACCTTTCCAGCTCATCGTATGACCGGAACCACACAAGAAACATCAACAATGTGATGACCAACACCAAGCAGTCCAGCATCTCCTACACCAAGTCCTGGCCCAACAGTCCCTTTAATCTGAGTGCCGCCCTGAATCATTCACAGAACAGCCGGACAAAGGGGGTGAGCCTGACCCTGCCGAAGATATCATTGAATATGAGCAGGATCACCCCGTTCAAGAGGAAGCGGGGTGCCGGTCCGAACCGGTGGTATGAGGACATCCAGCTCACTTATACCAGCATCCTTGAGAACAGGGTCAACACATACGATTCTCTGCTGTTCACCGGTGATGTGTTCAATGATATGACCAACGGCTACAAGCACTCCATACCGCTGAGTCTGAATATCAAGCCCTTCAGAAAACTGCCCATGCTCCAGAGTCTTACCTTCACCCCATCCATGAATTACAGCGGAATGATCTATACCCGGCAAACCTTCAAACAGATCACCGGGCACCAGGAGACCGAGGTGGATGGACAGATCACCCTGAAACCCATCGTGCAGGATACACTCATCAGGAAACTGTCCTATGCCCATTCTCTGTATCCCAGTTTCAGTGCGGGACTTGCACCAAAGATATACGGCATGTTCCAATTCAAAGGTGACGGGAGACTTCAAACCATCAGGCATGTGATGACCCCCTCGGCAAGTTTTTCGTATGTGCCTGATCTCACAGGGATCCAGGCCAATTACTACAGAGCGTTGTACGACGAGGTGAACATGGATACCATCGAGGTTTATTCCATATACGAGAAGGAGATTTACGGCACGCCCACATTTAACGGGGCTTCCGGTTCACTCAGCCTTTCGCTGCGCAACACGGTGGAAGCCAAGATGCGGTCCCGCAACGATACGGTGGACGAACTGGAAAAGGTCAAGATACTGGATAACCTGAATTTCAGTACCGGTATGAACCTCTTTCAGACCGACACCCTTTCTCCCAGATGGCGCCCCATCAGCTTCAATGGGAACACGCGGATCCTGAATAATAAGGTGACCCTGTCATTCAGGGGTGTGATGGATCCCTACGGATATGACGAAACCCGCTCACGCACCAGGGAAAGCTATTTTTCCCAGACCGGGAAACCGGTCAGGCTGACCAATGCCAGTATGTCCATGGGATTTTCGCTGAACTCCCAAAAGTCTGCAAATGCCAGCCGTGAATCCGGAGAGGAAGAAGGATCCCGGCTGAATGATTCCGGTCCCGCCGGCGCCAATCAAATGGAGCAATACGATCCGGCAGCCGATGATTATTACGGTGATTATGTGGATTTTGATATTCCCTGGACCCTCCGCGTCGATTACAGCTTCAGCTACTCCAAGCCGAGGGATGTGCCAAGCGTGGTGCAGACCGTGCGGGTCACGGGCGATTTCAGTCTGACACCCAAATGGAAGATCGGGTTCAACACGGGGTATGACCTGAAAAGAATGGAGTTCAGCACCACCAATTTGAGTATATACCGGGACCTGCATTGCTGGGAGATGCGGATGTCGGTAGTCCCCTTCGGCAACTACAAATCATACAATTTCCAGATCAATGCAAAATCAACGATCCTGTCGGATCTGAAATACAACAAACGGAAGTCCTGGCAGGATAACTTTTAAACAAACACCTTATGAAAAAGATCATTGAAACAAGGAAAGCACCCGTACCGGTGGGACCGTATTCCCAGGCAGTAGAAGTGAACGGGACACTCTTCATATCCGGACAGGTGCCCGTGAACCCGGAGTCCGGCAAAATGGCCGGGGGAGGCATCCGGGAGCAGACCGAGCAGGTGATGAAGAACATCGGAGCCATCCTGGAGGCAGCAGGATACGGATTTGAGGATGTGGTGAAATCCACATGTCTTCTTTCCACCATGGACGATTTCGGGGCCATGAATGAAGTGTACGCCCGTTATTACAAGGAGAACCAGCCGGCAAGAGCTGCTTTTGCGGTGAAGTCGCTGCCGCTGGGGGCATTGGTGGAGATCGAGTCCGTCGCTGTGAAGTAAGGTCTCTCCGCCCGGTTCCGTCAGGCGGAATCCTTATTCCGAAACGATCTCGAAGGGAATATCCACGCGGACTTCCTTGTGGAGTTTGACGGTGGCCGAGTAATTTCCGACCTCCTTGATCAGATCATCCTTGATGGAGATGTTCTTTCTTTCCACATCAAATCCCTTTTCTTTGAGCGCCTCAGCGATCTGGATGGTATTTACCGAACCGAAGATCTTTCCTTTGGTGCTGGTTTTGGCGCCGATGGTCAGTGATACATTTTTCAGTTCTTCTGCCATCTTCAGTGCAGCTTCCTTCAGCTGTTGCTCCTTGTGGGCGCGCTGGCGGAGAATCTCTTCGTGCACTTTTGTTGCTTCACTGGTGGCATTGATCGCAAATCCCTGCGGAATCAGATAATTCCTCGCATATCCATCCTTTACTGCAACGATATCATCCTTGTGGCCAAGGTTGGGTATATCCTGTCTTAAGATTACATTCATTTCCGAATTCTCCTTTTTATTTTAGCATATCGGTGACATAGGGCAACAGTGCCAGATGCCTGGCCCTTTTGATGGCCACAGCCACCTTTCTCTGGTATTTCAAAGAGGTACCTGTCAGCCGCCGGGGAAGAATCTTTCCCTGTTCATTCAGGAATTTTTTGAGGAATTCGGGATCTTTATAATCAATGTACCTGATCCTGTTTTTTCTGAACCGGCAGTATTTTTTCTTCTTGATCTCAACTGTCGGAGGTGTTAAATACCTGATTTCTGAATTATCCTGTGCCATTATTCAGTCTCCTGTTTTTGTTCTGCTGATTTCCTTGCCCGCTTTTTCTCGCTGTATGCCACTGCATATTTCTCCATTTTCATCGTGAGGAACCGGATGATCCGTTCATCTCGCCGGTATTCGGTCTCCAGTTTCGCGATGACGCCTGGTTCAGCCCTGAACTCGATCAGGTGGTAAAAACCGGTGGACTTTTTCTGAATGGGATAGGCCAGTTTCTTCAGGCCCCAGTCTTCTTCATATACGATCTCACCCTGTTCGTCGGTGATGATCTTTTTGAATTTGCTTACCGCTTCCTTCATCTGGTTTTCAGACAAAACGGGAGTTGCAATGAAAACGGTCTCGTATTGATTCAACATGGTTAATAATTAAGTTGTTAAAAAATTGACTGCAAAAGTAGGAAGTTTTTGAATAACGGCAAAGAAAGCGCGCTTTTTTTATCCGGCATCCGATCACTTTCATCTTTGTCGCTAAGTTTCTATCTTTAGACTCGAATTTCCGAGAACGCATGGATACATATATTGTTTCAGCCCGCAAATACAGACCCGACAGTTTCAGTGATGTGATCGGACAGCATTCCATCACCACCACGCTGAAAAATTCCATACACAACAACCACCTGGGTCATGCATATTTATTCAGCGGTCCCCGGGGCGTGGGTAAAACCACCTGTGCGCGCATCTTTGCCAAAACGATCAACTGTTCCCGGATCACAGATTCCGGGGAAGCATGTAACAGTTGTGAATCCTGCCGGTCATTCAACGAGAACCGCTCCTACAGCATCCATGAGCTGGATGCGGCTTCCAACAATTCGGTGGACGATATCCGGACACTCACCGAACAGGTGCGGATCCCGCCACAGATCGGGTCCTACAGCATCTACATCATCGATGAGGTGCACATGCTGTCCCAGTCCGCTTTCAATGCATTTCTGAAAACCCTGGAGGAGCCTCCCAGGCACGCCATATTCATCCTGGCCACCACCGAGAAACACAAGATCCTTCCCACCATTCTCTCGCGCTGTCAGATCTTCGACTTCAACCGGATCAAAATTGAAGATATCGTGGAATACCTGAAGCAGATTGCCGGACAGGAGAAGATCAGTTATGAAGAGGATGCATTGCATGTGATCGCACAGAAGGCCGACGGGGCCATGCGGGACGCGCTCTCCATATTTGACCAGGTGGTGAGTTTCTCGGGAGGGGATATCACCTACCGGGATGTGATCACCAATCTGAATATCCTGGATTATGAATATTATTTCAGGCTTACTGCCGCTTTGCTCGACCGGGATATCTCCAACGCGCTCCTGATTTTTGATGACATACTGGCCAGGGGATTTGACGCACGGAATTTCATCAACGGGTTCGCCGCACACCTGCGCGACCTGATGGTCTGTAAGGACGCGGAGACAGTACAGCTCATGGAGGTGGGTGCCGGGATCCGGGAAAAGTACCTGGCCGGGTCAGCCGGAATTCCGCTTTCGTTCATCTATGAGGCACTGGAGATCTGCAACCAGGCCGATTTACAATTCCGTACAAGCAGGAACCAGCGGCTGACCATCGAGCTTGCGCTGGTCAGGCTGGCCAACCTCCAGTCTGATGCAAAAAAAAAAGTAGTGCCCTCCGGGGGACAGGAAACACAGGCAGATAATCTGCCGTCCGGCAAGCCGGAAGCTCCCGGCGAACCCCTGTCATCAGGGAAACCTCAGGCCGCTGACATTTCCAATGGTGCCGGCAGGATCATCAGGAAACCGTCCATTTCCATCAAAGAAAGCCTCAGGGGCCGCTTACCGGGACAGGATACAGCGGATGTGACGGATCCAGCAGGACAGAACGAGGTTCCGTCGGTTGAGGCCTGTGCAGTACCGGTTGAACCGGATCAGATCCTGAAAGCATGGGACGACTACGCTGCCACCATCGAGAAGAGCCGTCCCAGAATATTCAGCACGCTGAAGTCCGGCAGACCGGTTGTCAAAGCAGACGGCAGTGTGATGGTCCGGCTCAACACGGAAGCACAAAGGGATAATTTCGTAAAGAATATCAAACCGCGTCTGGTAAAGTTTATCCAGGATACGACGGGCCTGTCCGCACTGGAAATCTTTGCGGAAGTCCCGGATAACGAACAGAACGGCAAGAAGATCTATACGGACCAGGATAAACTTGATTTCCTGATGCAGAAAAATCCGGAGCTGGGACAGTTTAAATCCAGGTTCAATCTCGATTTTGATCATTGAACATCATCTTTATAAAATTTTATCAGCATGAACGGCGAAAAAATCATCAATGCGTATGGAAAACTGATTGTCCCTGACTTTCCCGTCATTCCTTTCATTGAGGGAGACGGGACCGGACCCGATATCTGGGCCGCATCGGTCCGGGTATTCGATGCAGCCGTGGAAAAGGCATACGGAGGCAGGCGGAAGATCATGTGGAAAGAGGTCTATGCCGGAGAAAAGGCATATCAGCAGACAGGCAAATGGCTTCCGGAGGAGACACTGGACACCCTGAATGAGTACCTGGTTGCCATCAAGGGGCCTCTCACCACCCCGGTGGGAGGGGGGATCAGGTCGCTGAACGTGGCCCTCAGGCAGATACTGGATCTGTATGTCTGCCTGCGCCCCGTCAAGTATTATAACGGAGTCCCGTCGCCGGTGAAAGATCCCAGCAGGACCGACATGGTGATCTTCCGGGAAAACTCCGAGGATATCTATGCCGGAATCGAGTGGATGACGGGAACCGAGGAGGGAGAAAAGGTAAAAAAATTCCTGCTGGAAGAGATGGGCGTCACCACCATCAGGTTTCCCGATACCTCCTCCATCGGCATCAAACCGGTCTCCAGGGAGGGGACTTACAGGCTTGTGCGTGCGGCGATCCAGTACGCGGTCCGGAAAAAACTGCCGTCGGTCACACTGGTACACAAAGGCAACATCATGAAATTCACCGAAGGACAGTTCAAACTATGGGGCTATGAACTGGCGGAAATGGAATTCGGCGATCTGGTGTTCACCTGGGCACAGTATGACAGGATCGCTGAGGAGGAAGGAAAGGAAAAAGCCGATAAAGCACAGGCACTGGCTATGAAGGAAGGTAAGATCCTGATCAAGGATGTGATTGCGGATGCTTTCCTGCAGCAGATCCTTACGCGGCCAACCGATTATTCAGTGATCGCCACCATGAACCTGAACGGGGATTATATCTCCGACTCGCTTGCCGCCATTGTGGGAGGCATCGGTATCGCTCCGGGAGCCAATATTAACTATGAAACCGGTCACGCCATCTTCGAAGCCACCCACGGGACGGCCCCCAAATATGCCGGCCAGGATAAAGTAAATCCCGGCTCGCTGATTCTCTCCGGGGTCATGATGCTCCAGTACATGGGATGGGATGAGGCAGGGGATTTGATCATCAAGGGTCTGGAGAGTGCCATCAAACAAATGAAAGTGACCTATGATTTTGCACGCCTGATGGAGAAAGCTTCCACATTGAAAACTTCCGAATTCGGTTCGGCCATCATTCAGTATATGTGAAATACGGGTGGAAGCCGGCAAGGAGTCGGCGAAGCAGGGGTGGTTATGACGAATAAAAAGAGTAAATTTGTCCTTTTTAAAGGAAGAAATTTGCTTCAATAAAAGAGATCAGATCATGGATTTCGGTAAGGTAGTATCCAGGTTTTTAGGGAACAAGGCAGACAGGGACATGCGTGAAGTGATGCCCTATGTGGGAAAGATCAGGGAGGCATATGAATCTGTTCAGGGGCTCAGCAATGATGCGCTTCGTGAAAGATCGGCCCATCTGAAGAAGCGGGTGCGGGAATATGTGGCTGAAGAAGAATCAACCCTTCAAAATTTGAAGGAGAAAGCTGAAGATCCCGATGTCGATGTTTCGGAGAAGGAGTCCGCCTATCAGGAAATCGACAAACTGGAAGCCGCGATCGACGACAAATACGAAGAGATACTGGACGAGATACTTCCGGAAGCTTTCGCCATCATCAAGGATACGGCCAGAAGGTTCAAGGAAAACGAAGTGATTGAAGTAACCGCTCTTGAATACGACCGCACACTGGCAGCCTCCAGGGAGTCCATAGAGATAAAGGGCGATAAGGCTTACTGGAAAAACCGCTGGATGGCCGGAGGCAACGAGATTACCTGGGATATGGTGCATTATGACGTGCAGCTTATCGGCGGAGTTGCCCTGCATACAGGAAAGATCGCAGAAATGGCAACGGGCGAAGGGAAAACCGTGGTGGCCACACTGCCCGTATTTTTGAATGCCCTCACAGGCAAAGGTGTGCATATGGTGACGGTAAACGATTACCTGGCCAAACGCGACTCGGAATGGATGGGGCCGATTTACGAATTTCACGGTCTGACGGTGGATTGCATTGACAAGCATCAACCCAATTCCGAGGCCCGGAGAAAAGCATACGGCTGTGATGTGACCTTCGGGACCAACAACGAATTCGGTTTCGACTACCTGCGTGATAACATGGCGCACAGTCCCGCCGAACTGGTGCAACGGAAACACAATTATGCCATCGTGGATGAGGTGGATTCAGTACTGATCGACGATGCCAGGACCCCGCTGATCATCTCCGGTCCCGTTCCCAAGGGGGAGCATCACGAATTCGATGCATACAAGCCCAAAGTGGAAAGGCTGTTAAACGCCCAGCGGCAGCTGATCAATAGCATCTTCTCGGAAGCACGCAAACTGCTGAGCGAAGGCGATACGGAGAAGGCAGGATTCAAACTGTTGCAGGCACACAAAGGATTACCCAAATACAAACCCCTGATCAAGCTGCTCAGCGAAGAGGGGAACAAGATCCTGATGCAGAAGACCGAAAACCACTACATGCAGGAGCAGTCCAAGCACATGCATCTGGTTACGGACGATCTTTTCTTCATCATTGAAGAGAAGCTCAATTCCGTAGAGCTTACGGAACAGGGTATTGACCTGATCACCAGCGACTCGGATGACCCCAGCTTTTTTATCCTCCCTGATATCGGGAGTGAGGTGGCGGAGATCGAAAAATCCGATATGCCCGATAAGAAAAAGCTGGAGGTCAAGGACAAAATGCTCCAGGATTATGCGGTCAAGTCGGAACGGATCCATACGGTGAACCAGCTCCTGAAGGCATATACCATGTTTGAAAAAGAGGTGGAATATGTGGTCATCGACAACAAGGTGAAGATCGTGGATGAACAGACCGGAAGGATCATGGAAGGCCGGAGGTACAGCGACGGATTGCACCAGGCCATCGAGGCGAAGGAAAATGTGAAGGTGGAGGCAGCCACACAGACCTGGGCCACCATTACCCTGCAGAATTACTTCAGGATGTACCACAAGCTGGCGGGAATGACCGGGACGGCCGAGACGGAGGCCGGTGAATTCTGGGACATCTACAAGCTGGATGTCATGGTGATCCCGACCAACAGGCCTGTGGTCCGGGATGACCGACAGGACCTTGTTTACAAGACAAAGCGGGAGAAATACAATGCAGTGATCGATGAACTGGTCCGGTTGAACAAACAGGGGAGGCCCGCACTGGTGGGTACCACCACGGTGGAGGTTTCAGAGCTGCTGTCTAAGATGCTTAAAATCAGAAAGATAAATCATAATGTACTGAATGCCAAGCTCCACCAGCGCGAAGCCGAGGTGGTAGCCCAGGCGGGGAAGCCGGGTACGGTCACCATCGCCACCAATATGGCAGGTCGGGGGACCGACATCAAACTGACGCCGGAGGTGAGAGAAGCGGGCGGACTCGCCATTATAGGGACCGAACGGCATGAATCACGGCGGGTGGACAGGCAGTTGCGGGGACGATCGGGAAGGCAGGGAGACCCGGGTTCGTCGCAGTTTTACGTATCGCTTGAAGATGATCTGATGCGACTCTTCGGATCGGAGCGGATTGCGGGAATGATGGACAAACTGGGATTGAAGGAGGGGGAGGTGATCCAGCATTCCATGATCACCAAATCCATTGAGCGCGCCCAGAAAAAAGTGGAGGAGAACAATTTCGGTATCAGGAAGAACCTGTTGGAGTATGATGATGTGATGAATGCCCAGCGGGAAGTGATATACAAAAGAAGACGTCACGCACTTTTCGGAGAACGCATCGGGCTGGATATCGCCAATATGATGTACGACGTGACCGAGAGTATCGTTAATACCTATCACCAGAGCGGTGATTTTGACGGGTATAAGCTGGAGCTGATCCGGTTCTTTTCCATTGAGTCCCCTGTTTCGGAAGTGGAATTCAAAAAGATGGACGGAAACGACCTGGTGGAGAAAATCTACCAGATCCTGCTGGAAACTTACCGGAGGAAACAGGAAAGCATTTCCGATCAGGCCATGCCGGTGATCAACCAGGTGTACGAACACCAGCGCCAGGTTTACGAGAACATCGTGGTACCTGTGTCGGACGGGACCCGGGTATTCCAGGTCCTGACGAACCTGGAGAAATGTTACAATTCAAAAGGGAAAGAGCTGGTACGTTCCTACGAGAAAAGCATCATCCTGGTGAGCATTGACCAGTCGTGGCAGGAACACCTCCGCGAACTGGATGAGCTGAGACAATCGGTCAGGAATGCTGCCTATGAACAGAAAGATCCCTTGCTGATCTACAAGTTCGAGGCATTTGAACTGTTCACGGCCATGATCGACAAGATCAACCGGGATGTGGTCTCCACCCTGATGAAGGCCCACATTCCGCTGCGTGATCCCGAAAGTGTCCGGAAGGCGGAGGCTCCGAAAAGAATGGACCTGAGCAAATTCGAAGCCAACAAGGATGATATGCCCAGGTACAATGATCCTTCGGGAGGCGGACCGGGCAAGGATGGGCGCACACGGGCGCAACAGCCTGTCCGGGTGGAGAAGAAGATTGGGCGCAATGATCCCTGTCCCTGTGGCAGCGGCAAAAAATACAAGAATTGTCACGGAAGGCCCGGGATGAGCTAGCCCCCCTGATGCAGCTGACGATCAAGCTCTCTGATCTCCGCATATAATTTTCCCGTTACCGGGATCAGGGGCAATCGCAATACATTTTCTGTCCAGCCCTGGATTTCCATGGCAGCTTTGACTCCGGCGGGATTTCCTTCTTTGAAAATCGCTTTCATCATGGGGAATAACCGGTAATGCAATTCACGAGCCTTACCGAAGGCTCCCTCCAGCGCAGCTGCGATCATCGTGGAAAAAAGTGCCGGGTATGCATTGGCGATCACGCTGATCACACCGTCACCACCTGAAGCGATCAAAGAAAGAGAGATGGAATCGTCCCCCGAGATCACCATGAATCCCTCCGGCCGGTTCCCGATGATCTCCATGACCTGGTTCAGATCACCCGATGCTTCCTTGACAGCCACTATTTTGTCAGGGAAATCAGCAGCCAGTCGCAGGACCGTTTCAGCACGAATATTGGAACCGGTACGCCCGGGCACGTTGTACAAGATCAGGGGCAGTTCCGATACGGCTGCTATGGCCGAGAAATGCTGGTAAATACCCTCCTGCGAGGGCTTGTTGTAATAGGGTGCCACACTCAGCAATCCGTTTACGCCCCGCAGATCCATCGATCTTACCAGGTCCACGGTCGCCCTTGTATCATTGCCGCCCGCTCCAACGATCACCGGAACCCTCCCTCCGCCGGCTTCAACCACATGCCGGACAACCTCATTTTTTTCTGCCGCGGACAGGGTAGGGGTCTCGGCTGTTGTTCCCAGGACCACCAGGTAATTGATCCCGTTCCTGATCAGCCTGTCGGTATGAAGCATCAGCTTTTCATGATCCACTTCGCCCTCCCGGTTGAAAGGGGTGACCATGGCCGTGCCCGTTCCTCTGAATTGTTTTGCCGGTGCCATAATCTGCTATTTTGACGGATGCAACATGGAAATATAATGTTTGACCTGTTCTGCAAAATAACCGATTTCACATTCCTTCCCGGTAATATTGATCATCAGGTCATAGTCGTTTTCCTGTTCGGTATAACAGCCGATCTTAAACCTGGCGGTAGACAATTGTACCAGGAACTGCAGTTCCAGAAGCGATTGGAAGGTAAAATCGATAAGCATATCAGGATCACAGCTGTAAAAATTTTCGGTCACCTCTCCCCTGGGCCTGCGGTACCAGTTGAGATCTTTGCGGGTAATGAATGAATAATTTTTACGGAGAAGCATCTCCTGGGGAATCTCTTTTTCAGGCACGTATCCGAATGCGGAACAGCGGATCCCTTGCTTGTCAATGAATTTCCTGAATTCGTGGATGACCGGAAATGAGTTCTCCACGGTTGTGTCGAAGAGGATCGCTGCAGATTTCGCAGTGCCGAAATTATGCACACGGACCTCCCTGTCCACCCCCTTTCTCTTCCTCTTGAGGATCCTCCAGCCGATATATTCTGCGAGCTTTGCCATGATCTGAACAAAAATACAATTTTATATGATAGCGGCTAGGATATCATGGAAAGGAACTCATCCTCCGAAATAATGGAGATACCCAGTTCCTTTGCCTTCTCCAGCTTGGCCGGACCCATATTGCTGCCGGCCAGGATGTAATCAGTTCTGGCGGTGACAGACCCCGTGTTGCGCCCACCGTGCTGTCCGATCATGGTTTTTAACTCGTCCCTGGAGAATTTCTCAAACACCCCTGAGATCACAAAGGTTTTGCCTTCCAGTGCGTTTCCGGCGGACTTTTCCTGTGTTTCCATCCGGAACTGAAGTCCGTGAGCTTTCAGGTCCTCTATCAGTTTCCTGTTCTCCGGATCATGAAAATAGGACCGCACGGATTCCGCAATCCGTTCACCGATCTCATCCACGTCCACCAGCTCACCGATCTCCGCTTTCATGAGATTGTCCATGCTCCCGAAGGCTTCCGCCAGTTTACGGGCTACCGTCTCTCCCACATACCGGATCCCCAGTGCGTAGAGGACGCGGGGGAAAGGAACCCGCTTCGATTCCGCAATGCTCTGAAGGAGTTTATTCGCAGACTTCTCTCCGAACCGTTCAAGATTCACCACCGCATCGAATTCCAGTGTGTACAGGTCCGCAGGGTTGCGCACCAGCCCTTCTCTGAATAGCAGTTCAATGGTTGCTTCTGCCGCATGAATGTCCATGGCTCCCCGGCTGATGAAGTGCTCCAGCCTGTTTTTGATCTGGGGGGGACAACCGGTCAGATTGGGGCAGTAATGAGCCGCCTCATCCTCCTTCCTTTCCAGCGCCGTCCCGCATTCAGGGCAATGCGTGATAAAGCTGAACGGGAGAACGGACGAATCCCTTTTTTCTTTTGCCACTCCGACGATCTTGGGAATGATCTCGCCCCCCTTTTCCACATAGACGTGGTCGCCGATCCTGACATCCAGCATGCGGATCTGATCCGCGTTATGCAGTGAAGCCCTTTTCACAGTGGTGCCTGCAAGCTGAACGGGTTCAAGGTTTGCCACGGGAGTGACCACCCCGGTCCGCCCCACCTGGAAATCAATGCTCACCAGGCGTGTGAGTGCCCGTGCGGCCTTGTATTTATAGGAGATGGCCCAGCGGGGGATTTTGGCAGTGTATCCCAGCTCCTGCTGAAGCCGGATCGAATCCACTTTGATCACCACGCCGTCTATTCCGAATGGAAGGTCCTCCCTGGCTTTCTCCCAGTAATCGATATAGCGGAATACCTCCTGCATGTTCCCGGCAATGCTGTGGTAAGGGGGGATCTTGAATCCCCACGATTGTGCTTTCTCCAGGCATTCGTGGTGGGTGGAGCACCACTCCTGTGCATCCGGGACATAATAGAAAAAACAATCCAGGGGCCGCCTGGCTACCGCGGAAGCGTTCTGCATTTTCAGGGTGCCTGCAGCGGCATTCCTGGGGTTGGCAAAAAGTGGCTCCCCTTTCTCCTTTCTTTCCCTGTTCAGCTTCTCGAACACATCCGCGGGCAGGATGACCTCACCCCTGATCTCGAACAATTCCGGATAACCGGTACCCTGAAGCTGTAGCGGGATGCTCCTGATTGTGCGTATATTCCGGGTGACGTCATCCCCCCTTGTCCCATCCCCCCGGGTAAGGGCCCGGGATAACTTACCAGCCTCATAGGTAAGACTAACGGCCACTCCGTCGTACTTCAGTTCGCAAAAGTAAGCGAAGTCCTCTCCGGCACTTTTCCTGACCCTCCGGTCAAAATCCATCAACTCCTCTTTGCTGTATGTGTTCCCGAGTGAAAGCATGGGATGGCGGTGCGGGAAGGATTCAAACTCCTGGTTCAGATCACTCCCCACCCGCTGTGAAGGTGAATTCTCATCCCGGAATTGGGGGAAAGATGCTTCCAATTGTTGTAATTCCTTGAGCAGCTGATCAAACTCAAAATCGGAGATGGTCGGTTCCGATCTTACATAGTAATCATAATTGTGGCGGTGTAACTGCTTCCGGAGCGCTTCAATCCTGCTTTCTGCCTGTTCGGGGGTCATCGGACCTGGGTTTTAAGCAAAATTAGGAAAAATATTTCCCTGTGAAATAGCTGTCCGGTCGTTCAATTTTCCGGCGAATATGGTATCTTCATCCCTGTTATATTTATCTGGCTGAAAAAGGATGCGCGTTGACCCACGCCTGTACCGGCTGATCATACTGGCACTGTTTGTCTGCGGGAATGGTACGCTAAATGCACAGCTTCAGCATCCTGGCAAACCTTTTGGATTCGAACCTGCGCTGAAGGCTGCAGCGGTTATCTATTCCCTTCCTCCCCTGGATCCGTTGGAGCTGGAAGCCAACCGGATGGCCAACGATGGAGGAGATGCCAAGGTGCTGCGTTTTGCGGTGGAAAGACCCGTGGACCTGTCCCCCTCCATCCACGGTTGCTGGGTCCCGGAAGGGGATATGCGGGTATGGAGGGTACACCTCATTTCCCCGGAGGCCATATCCATGGGACTGGTATTCAATGGTTATAACCTGAAGGAAGGGGTTAAGGTGTTCGTGTATGACCCCGACATGTTGCATATCCGGGGCGCATTCACCTCCGGCAACAACAAACCCTCCGGGATACTTGCCGTAGGGCACATACCGGGACAGGAACTGATCGTGGAAATGCAGGTTCCCAACGGGTTGTCCGATTACGGGATCTTCCGCATTGAGACCATCTCCCATGCATTTCTTTCCACCGGTGCATGCGGACTGAAACGGGACATCCGGTTCGGCAGGTCGCAGGCATGTGAGATTGATATCAACTGCGAGGAGGGAGATGGCTGGCAACTGCATAAAAAATCCGTGGTGCGGATCTATACCACCCGGGAATACTGTACCGGTGTGCTGGTTAACAACACTTCCTATGATGGAATCCCGTACCTGTTAACATCGGAACACTGCATCAACCGGACCTACTATGCGGACCGGTCCGTATTCGTATTTAACTACGAGAGCCCGGAATGTTTCGGTGGGGACGGGTCCACTGCGATGTCCATCTCCGGCTGCGATACCATGGCGGTGGGCGACAGCATCGATTTCAGCCTGGTCCGGTTGTCCGTTTCCCCGCCCGATTCATTCGACGTTTATTATGCGGGCTGGGACCTGGACAATTACCAGCCTTCCACGACCACCACGATCCACCATCCGGAGGGGGACGTGAAAAAGATTTCCAAAGACTACCAGCCTGTATCCATTGTGGAAAAGGCAAGTGATATTCCGCAGGGTGACCTTCGGGATTATTACTACTTCTCCTACTGGTGGATCAGGCAGTGGGACGAGGGAAGCACGGAAGGGGGCTCCTCCGGGTCGCCGCTGTTCAACGCTGAAAAGCGGATGATCGGTATTCTGACGGGTGGTTATGCCTCCTGCGGGGATTCCATCGGGTACGATGAGGAGAAGGACAGGGTGATCTATAACACTACACTGAACCGGAATGATTACTACACCAGGCTCAATGTGGCGTGGGACTACTACGGCGAGAACGGACCTGCCCTGAAGCCCTGGCTTGATCCCCTGAATTCCGGAGCAACGACCATCGGTGGCTATCATCCTGCCAGCACGGATACATCCCGGCTTGATCCAGACTCGTATTACCACATCTACCCCAATCCGGTTCAGGACATTTTATTCATTGTGCCACGGTACATTTCGGCTCAGCGGAGCAATTACAGGGTGTATGATCTTTCAGGAAGTATCTTCTTGTCGGGCAGTTTTGGGCCCGGGGAACAGATGTCCCTGGATGTCCGGTCGCTCGGTTCAGGCTTTTACCTGTTGGGAATCGAATCAAACGGACAGTCTGTATATCTGAAATTTGTGGTGACAAGATGATACCCATCAACCTGCAGCCTGGATCCTCACTTTATTTCCCGCACCAGCGAACTTTACGGTGCCTTTTTTCGTTCCGCCTGACCTGGCCGGCCGGGTATCTTGCTGCCTGCATCCCCTTTCTCTGTTTACTGGCTGGCTGTTTCAGGGGGGAGGATGGTAACGGCTATGCTCCCGCCAGGCAGGACATGTCCTATACCCGTTATGCCTCCGGATTTGCCGTGGAAGCATACCGGGGATTTGACCTGGTGCATGTATTTGATCCATGGCAGAATAGCAGACAGATCATCTACTCGTATATCCTCGGGGAGGATCCCGCACAGGTGCCCGATTCATTGCGCGGTCTGCCTTTCATTACCGTACCCGTGCAGCGGGTGATCACTTTTTCAACCACCCACCTCGCTTTCGTGGAAGCCCTGGGTGAATCGGAAAAGATCAGGGGGATTTCGGGTGCGGAGCTGATCTATGACCCAAGGATGAATGAGCGGATCCGCGACGGAGCGGTCATCGATGTGGGTCATGACCAGGCCCTGAACTATGAAAGGATCATTGCCCTGAAACCGGATGTTTTTTTTCTTTACGGCGTGGAAGACAGGATCAGGGAAATTTCAAACAGACTGACCAGGATGGGAATTCCGGTGGTATTCTGTGGAGATTACCTGGAAGACCATCCCCTCGGCAGGGCTGAATGGATCAGGTTTTTCGCGCTTTTTTTTCAGAAGGAATCCGAAGCGATGATCCGGTTTCAAAAGATCGATTCTGCTTACCGGGCCCTGGCGGAATTGACTGCGGATTTGGAAAACAAACCTCTTGTGCTCACTGGATTACCCTGGAAGGATACCTGGTACATGGCAGGAGGGAACAGCTTTGCCGCCAGACTGATCGAGGATGCGGGGGGAACCTTTCTCTGGAATGATACAGAGTCTTCCCAGGCCATACCCCTGGATCTGGAAGCAGTCTTTTCCAGGGCGGTGAGGGCCGATGTATGGATCAATCCGGGAACTGCGGATAGCCTGGAAGACCTTGTCAGGTCAGACGGGCGTTTCAGCGCTCTGGAGGTGGTCAGACTGGGAAATGTGTTCAATCACAATGCCCGGACCAGTCACTCGGGAGGGAACGATTACTGGGAATCCGGCATTGTCAGTCCACACCTTGTCCTGGCCGATCTGATCAAAATCTTTCATCCCGGACTGATGGAAGATCATCACTTCATCTATTACAGGAAATTAAAATAATCGTTACATTTGAGAAACTCAACGCAGCGATCCATGGCCAGCATCCGACTTCTGAAAAAAGACATCAACAAGATTGCATTTGAACTTTTAAGGGAGTGCTTTGCATACAGACACCATTCTGAAGATCTGTCCGAGGATAGATTTGACGAGGTCATCAAAAAAATCGTGTTCCTGCGAAATGATCTGATCCTCAGGACGAATCATCCGGAGAGTGATGCCGAGTCGGAATCCCTGAAAGCGCATTACAAGCAGGTTCAGCTGGACCTGCTGAAGATGGCAGAGGTGGTGGAGGAACTTAAAAAATAAACGGTGAAGTCCCCTTCCAGAAGCCCGCTGATCTTCGTGCTGCTGGTCCTGCTTCTGGTCTTACTTTTCCTGCTGGATTTCAGACTGGGAAGCATCAGGATCACTTTTCCGGAGATGCTGGCACATCTGCGCGGAACGCAGCTTTTATCCCATGAACAGCTCATTATCCTGAAAAGTTTCAGACTTCCCAGGCTTGTCACCGCACTGCTGGCAGGTGCGGCACTGCCTGTTTGCGGTCTCCAGATGCAGACCCTGTTCAGGAACCCCCTGGCCGGTCCCTATGTGCTGGGAATCAGCTCGGGGGCCAGTTTCGGGGCTGCTGTGGTAGTGATGAGCGTGGGTGCAGGCGGCATGGTGGCAGGGTGGGGACTGGCGCTGTCTTCCTGGGTGGGGGCGGGACTGGTGATGGTCCTGCTTCTGGTCGTCTCATTCCGGATCAGGGATGTGATGACCATCCTGATCCTGGGGATCATGTTCTCCAGCGGGCTCAATGCGATCATCAGCATCATGCAGTATTTCAGCAACGCTTCCGCATTGAAGTCCTTCATCATATGGAGTATGGGGAGCCTGGGAAATGTTACCGGCAGCCAGCTGCTGATCATGTCCGGTGCCGTGATCCCCGTGCTGGTATTCACGCTTTTTTACCCGAAGATGCTGAACGGAATGATGCTCGGGGAAGAGTATGCCATGAGCATGGGGATCCGGGTGAGAAGGTCCAGGATCATCATTTTTGCCACTACCAGCATCCTGGCTGGAACGATCACGGCTTTCTGCGGTCCCATCGGCTTCATCGGCATCGCCGTCCCCCACATCACCAGGTTCCTGCTGGTCCAGACAGATCACAGAATTCTTCTGCCGGCGACCATGATCACGGGTATGGTGATCATGCTGTTCAGTGACATTGTTTCCCAGCTGCCCGGCACCGACCGGATGCTACCCATCAACGCGGTTACTTCTCTGATCGGGATACCGGTGGTCATCTGGCTTGTGATCCTGAACCGGAAAACTGCCTCATTCTGATGGATCCATCTGCAGATAACCGGATTGTCAGCCTGGAACACATGGCCATCGGCTATGCACCAGAAAAAGTGCTGTTGTCGGAAATCAATCTTTCCTTGCTGCCGGGCGAAATGGTGGCACTGGTGGGAAGGAACGGGACCGGGAAAAGCACGCTGCTCAGATCGATCCTCGGTTTTCTCCCTGTGCTGGGAGGGGAGTGCCTCCTGTTCGGTGCACCTGCAGACAGCTTTGATCTTCGCAGGCGGGCGCGCGTGGTGAGTTATGTGTCCTCCCGGGTACCGGCCATGCCATCCATGTCCGTCCGGGAACTGGTATCTCTCGGAAGAATGCCCCACACCGGATGGGCGGGCAGGCAGGGTGCCCGGGACAGGGAAGCGGTATGGAAAGCGATGGGGGAACTGGGGATGGAGGATTTTGCCGACAGGAAGGTGGATCAGCTGAGTGATGGCGAGCGGCACAGGGCAATGATCGCCCGGGCCATGGCCCAGGAGACAGTCCTGATGGTACTGGATGAACCCACTGCCTTTTTGGATATTCCCAACAAATACGAACTGATTCGCACCCTGGGCCGGTTCAGGGACAATGGCAGATCGGTGATCTTTTCCACCCACGATCTGGAAACAGCCTGGCTGTGGGCGGATAAATTCTGGGTCATTCACGGGAGTAAAATAGTGGAGGGTGCGCCGGAGGATCTGGGGATCATGCATGTGTTTGAGCATCTTTTTGCCGATTCGGATATCACCTTCGACCCGTCAGAACGCAGATTTATGCCTCATTTCGTGCCCCGGGGAACGATCTGCCTGGAAGGGGAGGAGCCTTTGGTGATGTACTGGACCCGGACGGCCCTTGAGCGCCTGGGATACAGGATCGATAAGCATTCCGGGAGAGCCACCATCCGGGTGACCGGCCGGCAGGGGGAATATGGCTGGCAATGGATCACGGACCGGGAAGAGAAATTTTTCCCGGATATTTATTCGCTGGCCCGATTCTTGATTCAGGCTGAATAATTCAGTAATTTAACCGGGCAAAAAAAAACTGAAATGAAAGTCAAAAAGATCATTGCGTATACCCTGTCCATTCTTGTACTGCTCTTCTCGGTGATCGCCATCCTGGGTATCTGGGAGATCGTGGATATTGAATATCTGATCGCCCGCATGTTTAAATCACTGATGGTCATCCTGGCCGCAGCTGCCGTGATCGTGCTGATATTTTCCATACTGGACAGGCCCGAGCGTGTGGATCGAAGGGATGAAGAGCCTCTCAGCTGAGGAGCCTGATGATTTTGTCTGCACTGACCCTGTTGGAGTAATCCGCCAGTGCTATTGTTCGCTCCCGGATCCGGGATTCAGAGAATGAGATCCCCATCAGCTTATGGAGTATGGCAAGGGTCTGTTCAGCCGTATCCACCGGGTGACAGAGATTTTCCAGTGCCGTTCCCTCGATCATCGGGCGATTGACCACACAGTGCCGGCCCGCATAGAGGGCATGCAGCAGTTTCAACTTGATCCCCGTGGGCTGCGCGGTAAACAAAAGATTGATATGTGCATTCTGAATCAGGCTGTCCATTTGCGTATCCGGGGGATTTGCAATAACAGTCACATTCGGGTACCTGGCCGTCTGGCGCAGAAACACTTCCGGCGGATCTTTCCCGGCCACCTTGACCGGGATCCGGGTGCGGGACAGCACGTTTCTGGCCAGTTCCAGGAATGCGGCGGAGTTTTCCGGCACGCTCAGGTTCCCGTGAAAAAGGATATAATCACCGCTTCCGGTGAGACAGGTCACTTCATCAAACCTGTGAAAGGCGGGAATGAATATCGCATCGTGATATTTTTCACTGAAATATGCGGTTTCATGTTTTGCAATGCACAGAATATGATCCGCACGTTCCAGGATGGGCTCATAACGGAGCAGTTTGATGGATTCGCTCCACAGGAATATTTTCCTGAACGGATTTGTTTCGCTCCGTGACAGAAACCGGTAGTACAGGTGTTCGATATTGTGGGTCCTCACAAACACCTTTTTACCCGCATCTGCACACAGGTCAAGCAAGGAAGTGGAATGAAGCCCCTCAAACAGGACGGGAAATGAATCTTCCAGAAGGTTTTCTGGCATAGATTTTGATGTTCTGGTAGCTACAATGTAGGGTGTACGCCTGAGAAAATATTTCACTCCGGTTTTCCGGGGATAATAATGGACCTTCAGGCAGACTTCCTCAAGTTCTCTGACAGGCTGGCGACCATAGGCAAAACAATGCAGGATCACATGAATTCCGGCATCCTTCAGGGCCCGTATCTTATGGTACACGTCAATCACGCCCCCATAGTCGGGCGGGTAAGGCACATTGAAAGAAACAATATGCAAGTATTTTACCGGCATGTTAAACCTTCAACGGGTTCTGTAGTCCAAGAGTTAAAGATAAAGTAAAAATATTAACATTTTTTAGTACTTTTTTTTGAGGGTCAATGCAACAAAATGAAGGCAAAGTGCGTTGTATAAGTTGAAGAGAGTTTATTGATTATCAATTAGATAATTTCGTTCTTTTCTCTACATTTCTTTTCATAGATTTAGTTTTAGGGTTAGTTTAGTTTTAAGATCCCCCGGCGCCAGTCGGGGGATCTTTTTTTATCTTTGCTCCTCAACATCCAGTGCATATGCAGCGAATCGACCAGATCATCCAATTCAGGGCTGCGGACGCGGTCCGTGACCTGTGGGGTGCGAGCGTACCCGGGGAAAATATTCAGATCCAGAAAACCCGCAGGGAATTCGCAGGGGATTTCACCCTGGTTGTCTTTCCGTTGCTTGGCTATTCAGGTCGCTCACCCGAGCAAACCGGCAATGAATTGGGCAGATACATGGTGGACCATTCGGAGATGCTTTCCGGTTTTGAAGTGATCAAAGGTTTCCTGAACCTTACCGTGTCGCAGTTTTACTGGAAGCAACAGCTGAGCGGGGAAATGTGCACTCCCCGGTATGGTTTCAGTGAAGTTTCCCCGGAATCTGCCCGTGTCATGGTCGAATTCTCATCGCCCAACACAAACAAACCCCTTCACCTGGGGCACATCAGGAATAACCTGCTGGGATATTCCATTTCAAAGATCATGGAAGCAGGAGGACGGGAGGTGAAGAAGGTGAACCTGGTCAACGACCGCGGGATCCACATCTGCAAGTCCATGCTGGCCTGGCAGAAGTGGGGTGGTGGTGAAACGCCCGTCTCGTCTGGCATCAAAGGCGACCACCTTGTGGGCAAATATTATGTACTGTTTGAGCAGGCTTATAAGCGCGAGGTGGAGGCTTTGGTTGCAGAAGGAAATGCCCGTAAAGAGGCGGAATCCCGGGCCCCAATCATGGAAGAAGCCAGGGAAATGCTTCGGAAATGGGAAAATGAGGATCCCGGGGTGAGGGCCCTGTGGGAAGAAATGAACGGCTGGGTATACGAAGGATTTGACAAAACTTACAGGCGGCTGGGGGTTGAATTCGATACCACCTATTATGAGTCGGAGACTTACAAGTTCGGCAAGGAAATCATATTGAAGGGACTAGAGGAAGGGGTACTTTACCGGAAGCCGGACGGGTCGGTGTGGGCGGATTTGACCGCGGAGGGACTGGACCATAAATTGCTGCTGCGGTCGGACGGGACTTCCGTCTATATGACGCAGGATGTGGGGACCGCCCATCAGCGCTACAGCGAATATCCCTTCGACACACATATCTACGTGGTCGGGAATGAACAGAATTATCATTTCCGGGTGCTTGCTCTCATCCTGAAAAAACTGGGGTTCAAATGGGCGGACCGGCTCTACCATCTGTCCTATGGCATGGTGGAACTGCCGGAAGGTAAAATGAAATCACGGGAAGGTACCGTGGTGGATGCGGATGATCTCATGGACGAGATGGAAACTACCGCCCGCTCGATGTCGGAAGAGCTGGGAAAGCTGGAGGGTTACAGTGATAAGGAGCGCGACCGGATTTGCAGGCAGGTGGGAATGGGTGCCCTGAAGTATTTTATTCTGAAGGTGGACCCGAAGAAGAACATGACCTTCGATCCTGCAGAATCCATTGATTTTAATGGAAACACAGGACCTTTTATCCAGTATACCTATGCGCGTATTCAGAGCGTTCTGCGAAAAAGCAAGAATGTTGACATGAAAGTGGGGGGGCAGGATCTGAATGAAAAGGAGATCCTTCTGATCCGGATGATCCACGATTTCCCCGAGATCATTACCGAATCAGCAGATACGCTTAACCCGTCCCTGATTGCCAATTTCCTGTACGATTTGTCCAGGGAGTTCAATCAGTTCTACCACGATTACAGCATCCTGGGTGCCGAAAGCCAGGATCAGGTTTCCACCAGGCTGCTGCTGGTCAGGGTGGTCGGGCAGATTATCCGGTCAGGGATGGATTTGATGGGCATAGAAGTGCCCGAGCGAATGTAAGACAGCAGGCATGATCAGGAAATTCATCCTATCCGCTTTTGTGCTGGGATTTTCTGTGGGGGCGATCGCGCAGAAAAGCAGGGTGATCTCTGTTTTTCAGCTGATCGAAGCCGGGAAATACGAGGATGCCAAGGAAGCGATCGAGCTAGCGATCTGGAACGATAAGACTTCCAGGTGGCACAGGACTTATTACGCCAAGGGATTGCTCTGTCAGAAAGCCTTTGAGGCGGGTTTTGAGAAGAATGAAAAGGAAAAAACAGCCCTTTACCCGGATCAACTGTTCGTGGCCTACGATGCTTATGAAAAAGCACTGGAGCTGGACAAAAGGAGCAGGCTTCATTCGGTGATATCCACGCAGTATTATCAGCTTGTCAATGATTTTCAGAAACTGGGGGAAAGACTTTACAGACAGAAGGAATACCAGAACGCCCTGGATGCGTTCGAACAGGCCCTGCTTTTAAGCAAGAGTCCCCTGCTTTCCGCAGAAACGGATACCAGCCTGGTCTATAATACGGCGCTGGCCGCATACGAAAGCGGAAACTGGGAAAAGGCGATCAGCTATTTCACGGGGCTCAACGGCGACGGATACGCTCCCGATATCGCCCTGCTCCTGTATCGTATCTATCTCGAGACAGGAGACTCCCTGATGGCCGAAGAGGTACTCGCGGATGGCGTGGACCGGTATGACCATGATCAGACCATTGTCCTCGAACTGGTTGATTTCCTCATGAACAGTCACCGCACGCAGGATGCCGTCCGGCTGCTGGACAGCGCCATGGTCAGTAAGCCGGAGAATGCTGTCTTTCCATGGACCTGCGGACTGGTTCACCAGAAGACGGGCGAATATGACAAGGCAATCAGACTGCTTACTAAGGCGAGCGAACTCGACCCGGCCGAACCGATGATCCTGTATCACCTGGGCATATCGCATTACAACATCGGTGTGGCCATCAATGAAAATGCACGGCATATCAGGAACAATGCTGCTTATCAGTCTGAAAGGGACAGGGCGCGGGCCAGTTTCACGGAAGCGATACAGTGGCTCGAAAAGGCCCATGAAATGGATCCAGGACATAAACCCACCATCGAAAAACTGTACCAGCTGTATTACCATCTGCAGATGACCGGGAAACAAAAATCCCTGGAGCTTCTCCTGGACTGAAGGCCCCTCGCCGGGGAAATCTTCCCGGCTGTTCAGAATTTAACGAGGAGGGACAGACCCACAAATTCCTTGAATTGCGCTTTCGGTGATTTTTTCTCGGTTCCGTCGGGAAGAAGGACAGGCTGGTCGTTACTGTCGTACACCGGAAAACGGACATCATCATCGTAGATCAGGTGGAGGTTAAGCCGTACCGTAAAGAACCAGCTGATCTTCTGGTCAAGGACCATTTCCCAGTCCACGTCAATATTCTGCGGTTTATTGAGATAATTGGAAAAGAGCCTGACGGAATTAAAGATGGTCATGTCCTCCATGGGACTGATCCTGTTTTTGATCAATACCTGGGTTCCCATCTCCTGCTTGGCACGTTTTTCCTCAGGGATCCCGTGCTTTGTCTGATCGATCTGTGCTGTGTCCAGGACGAAAGTGTTCTTATAGGAAAGCGGGGCCAGGTTGATGGATGTGTGCTTGAAAGGTTTGTAATCCACCCCGAGGCCCACGGTAAGGGTAGCCGGGTTGAGGAATTTTGAAACCACCACCGAATCATTGGGATAACTGTAGCCCCGTGCAATCTGGTTCTTCATGTAGAAAACAGCACTCAGATCAAATTTTCCCCTGGCATTCTTGTTCATCTGCGAATTGAGTTCAAACTGGTCGGTATTCTTTCTCAGCCCGTGCTCCTCGGTGATCAGTGTGCCGTACTTCAGTCTGGCTTCATTGATCCACTGTGTCTTCGCATCCCTGTTGGTGTAAGTGGCCGTACCCGAAATGTCGAACATGCTGGAGAGGGAATTTTCTCCCCCTTTGGACCAGTTTGAGAGGTATGTCTGGTTAAACGCTAAAGCACTGGCCAGCTCATAATCCCATGAAACAGGATCGGGCTTTAAAGGCTCCATCTTCTCCAGCGACCTGGCAGGTTCCCTGAGCCTGACCGGAATGTGTTCGGGGTATTCTGTCGCCAGGCGGTTCACATCGATGGCATCTTCAAGCAGCAGGCTGATCTCGTTTCTTCCGGGATTGCCAATCCACAGTGTGATGGAATCGCTCCTGTCATTTTTCACCCAGAACCGGTAAAAATCATCTTTCCCGGTAGTTAGCCAGAAAGGCGTTCTGCCTCCAAACATGTCATTGATTATCAGCCGGGTGGAATCCCGCTTTTCTGTATGGAACAGCAGCGTTTCCACTGCGATCTGCAGTGAATCAAGCTGATGTTCCCCGCCAACAATCCGGAAGGGTGAATCCGTATCAGCAACCCAGAGGGAGAGGGTATCGGTGAACACAATGGAATGCGATCCGGCTGCAATACTTGCCGATCTCCGGCGTGCAGGGTCGTCCAATCCGGGAATGATCCGGTTCCCTGAATACAGGTACATGGGCACGCCAAGTGCTTCCAGTGCGGCAGTGTCGATCTTTGTCACCGGGAATGTATCCGGCAGTCCCGGTTGAGCGGGCAAGGAATCGGAAACCAGGTTGAGATCTGAAAGCGTATCGGCAAAAAGAAACAGATCGGTATTCCAGCCCAGGGAGTCAATGATGAAGGTGGAATCATTCAACCATTTGATCTCCATCGAATCCCTGATCAGAAAATCTTTGATTGTCACATCCACAGATGCAAAATCAAATCCGGCAATCCTTTGTTTCACACTGTCAAATGGCTCTTCCGCATGCTGGAACAATCGCTCCAGATCGCTTCGCAGCCATTCCTGCCCGGACCGCCAGAGGAAACTCCGTTCCGTGAAATCTTTCACATATTCCCGGGCCGATTCGTTGGTGAACGGATCCTGCTGTTGTGATTGGCCCAATACATTCATCAGGGTCCCGAGGACCATTAGGAAAGAAAATAAACGCTTCATAACACTCTTCTGAATAACGCAAGGTCAGTGCCGGATATTTTTCTTCGCCGCTTTCAGGGTATTGGTCAGTAATGACACCCGGGTCATGGGACCCACTCCACCGGGAACAGGAGTGATGAAGGAGCATTTGGGGGCTACCTCCTCGAAAAGCACATCCCCTTTGAGACGGAATCCTGATTTTGTATCGGATGCGGGGACCCGTGTGGTTCCCACATCGATGACCACGGCTCCCTCCTTGACCATATGGGCTTTCACAAAACCCGGCGAGCCAAGCGCGGCCACGAGAATATCGGCTGTGGCACAGAGCGCCTCCAGGTCCCTGGTCCGGCTGTGGGCCACCGTCACCGTTGCGTTGATCGATTTCTGGGACATGAGGATACTCAGCGGTCTGCCCACGATGTTGCTTCTGCCGACAATGACACAATGTTTGCCGGTCGTCTCGATCTGGTAGCGTTTGATCAGTTCCACGATGCCATAGGGAGTGGCCGACCCATAGGAGGGGAGACCGATCACGGTCCGACCCACGTTCACCGGGTGGAATCCGTCCACATCCTTCGATGGATCAATGCTTTCAATGACCCGCTGTTCGTCGATATGATCCGGAAGGGGTAGCTGCACGATAAAACCATCCAATTCGTGATCCTGATTCAGTTCATCGATCTTCCCGAAGAGCACGTTCCCGGGCACATCATCTTCAAAGCGTACGAGCGTGGACCGGAATCCCACCTCTTCGCAATCCCTGATCTTATAAGCCACATAGGTTTCGCTGCCACCGTCGTGACCCACCAGGACCGCGGCCAGGTGGGGCCGGCGCTGAAACGCGGAGACCATTGCATCCACTTCGGCCCTGATTTCTTCCTTGATCGTTCTGGCAGTGGCCTTACCATCTATAATTTGCATAGCTAAAAAATTTGTGGCTTCGATTAAATGGGATTACATACCCGGCATTTTCTGACCCATGGCCCTGGCCATGGCTTTCCCTTTGCCGGAGGTCATCAGCTTCATCATTTTGCGGGTTTCGCCAAATTGTTTGACAAGCCTGTTCACTTCCGGCACCGTGGTGCCGCTTCCCTCTGCGATCCTTCTTCGGCGGCTCCCGTTTAAAAGGGAAGGATCGGAACGTTCTTCGGGGGTCATGGAATTGATGATCGCTTCGATGCCCTTGAAAGCATCGTCATCCATGTCCAGGTTCTTCAGGGCTTTTCCTGCCCCTGGGATCATGGCAGCCAGATCTTTGATGTTCCCCATTTTTTTGATCTGCTGGATCTGGGACATGAAATCGGTGAGATCAAACTGGTTTTTTGCAATCTTTTTCTGCAGTTTCCTGGCTTCTTCCTGGTCATACTGTTCCTGGGCTTTTTCTACCAGGGAGACGATATCACCCATACCGAGGATCCGGTCCGCCATCCGTTTGGGATGAAATACATCCATGGCATCCAGTTTCTCGCCGGTCCCCACGAATTTGATGGGTTTGTTGACCACCGAACGGATCGACAGTGCTGCTCCCCCCCGTGTGTCCCCGTCCAGTTTGGTCAGGACCACCCCGTCGTAATCGAGTCTTTCGTTGAATTCCTTCGCTGTGTTCACCGCATCCTGGCCCGTCATGGAATCCACCACGAAGAGAATCTCATGGGGGGTGACCGCTTCCTTGATGGCGGTGATCTCATTCATCATCTCTTCATCAATGGCCAGGCGTCCCGCCGTATCAATGATCACCGTATTGAATCCTTTCATCCTGGCTTCTCTGACGGCAGCTTTCGCAATCTTCACGGGATTTTTGTTCCCGTCCTCTGTATATACAGGGATCTGCACCTGTTCACCGATGATCTTCAGCTGGTCTATGGCAGCGGGCCTGTAAACGTCTCCCGCCACCAGCAGGGGGTTTCTGCCTTTTTTCTTCTTGAGGAACGAAGCGAGTTTTCCGGCAAATGTGGTTTTTCCCGAACCCTGCAACCCGGCGATCAGCACCACGGAAGGGTTGCCCTTCAGGTCCATTTCCACATGCTCTTCTCCCATGAGCGAAGCCAGGTGGTCATGGACGATTTTCACCATCATTTCACCCGGCTTGACCGCTGCCAGGATTTTCTGTCCGAGCGCCTCTTCCCTGACCTCATCTGTAAATTGCTTGGCAATTTTAAAATTCACATCTGCATCAAGCAGGGCGCGCCTGACATCCTTCAGGGTCTCGGCCACATTGATCTCGGTGATCCGCCCCTGTCCCCTGAGCATTCGGAAGGATTGCTCCAGCCGTTCTGATAAATTCTCAAACATCACTTACCGGTTCAATTGAAAGCTGCAAAATTAGCTAAAATCGGCCAGACGAAAAAGTGGGAGCGCAACCTTTGCACTATCAGGATCATCTTCCGTCTGAAGATGGTTCAACCAAACAGGGATGACCCATTTGTAAAAGGCTGATCCGGCAATCCGGATTAGGTTTTCCTCCCGGCCCACTTTCGCATTGTCTGAAGTGGGCCTTTTTGTTCCAGTCTCCCGGAAATTTCGGACATTGGCTGAATTCTGACACATAATTTTTACCTTTAGGTAGTAATCATACACCCAGAATCTACACTGATCAGCATCATGAAAAAACACAGCGTACGCGTTACAGGACTCGCCATCCTGTCACTGCTAGCCGCCTGCAGTGAGCCCGGACAGGTAAAGGTAGCCGATATCTTCGGTGACAACATGGTCCTGCAGGCCGAGACTCCCGTGAACATCTGGGGGACAGGTGATCCCGGAAGCAGGGTCATTGTGCAGTTCCGCAACCAGGAAAAAACGGTTCGGGTCGAACGGGACAGCACCTGGAAAACGGTACTTGACCCGTTAATTTACGGGGGACCTGACAGCCTGGTCATCACTTCCGGAGCCCGGAGGACGGCTTTCCACAATGTCCTGGTGGGGGAAGTCTGGGTCTGTTCAGGCCAATCCAACATGGAAATGCCCATGATCAGCGGCTGGGCCCATTTGGATCATGCAGGGGAGGAAGTTCGCAATGCTGTATACCCGGAGATGCGTCTTTTCACTGTAGGGCATCATATTGCCTTCCAGCCGGTGGATACACTGGTAACGGAAGGTTGGAAGGAGTGCAATCCGCAATCCGTCCGTGACTTTTCGGCCACCGCCTATTTTTTCGGAAGAATGGTCCACCGGGAGCTGGGAGTTCCCGTGGGACTGATCAATACATCCTGGGGCGGAACGGTGGCCGAAGCATGGATGAGCGCAGGTTCGCTCAAAGATCTGGAGGACTTTTCAGAAAAGGTGGAGCTCATTGCCAAAAAAGCAGCCGCAAGAGACAGTCTCCTGGCGGAATACATTCGGGATACGCGTAAGATGGAACAGGAGATCAGGGAACTGGATGCCGGGATCACAGACGGGGATACGGTTTTTGCCAACGGGAAAGCGGACACCTCGGACTGGCTCACCCTGGATCTTCCCAGGATGTGGGAAGAAACCGGCCTGGGCGTATTTGACGGATCCGTATGGTTCGTCAAAGCAGTGGAGCTTTCCCCGTTCATGGCCAGCAGTGACCTGACACTCTGTTACAGCGCACCCGATGATTGGGACCAGGCCTGGGTGAACGGGGTAAAAGTAGGGGAGAGCAGGGCATGGGATGTCCCCCGGGAATACGAAATACCTGAAGGAGTGGCTGTTGCGGGAACCAACACCATCGTGATCAGGATCATGGATACCGGCGGTGGGGGTGGTTTCATGGGAGAAGCGACACAATTTGCCATCAGATCCTCCCTGGGTCAATCCATTCCCATCGCAACAAGCTGGAAAGCAAAGAAAGGATTCGATTTTGAGGATGTGAAGACCATTCCCGTATCACCGTTCGATCCCAACCAGCCCACGGTTTTGTTCAATGGGATGATACATCCCCTTGTGCCTTTTACCATCAGGGGGAGCATCTGGTACCAGGGAGAAAGCAATGCGGGAAGGGCTTTCCAGTATCGCCGCCTTTTCCGGGCATTGATCACGGACTGGAGACAGTTATGGGGACAGGGCGACTTCCCGTTCTTCTTTGTACAGCTGGCCAATTACCTGAGGCGTAATGAAACCCCCGTGGAAGATACATGGGCAGAGCTCAGGGAGGCACAGGCCATGGCCCTTGCTTTACCCAACACGGGGATGGCGGTAACCATTGACATCGGAGATGCGCTGGACATCCACCCCGGGAATAAACAGGACGTAGGTAAACGGTTGGCGCTTCATGCTCTGGCTATTGCTTACGGCCAGGATATCCCGTACAGCGGACCCCTGTATGCAGGCATGGAGATCCAGGGAAATTTGATCGAGGTGTCATTTGATTATGTGTATGACGGGCTGAAAACAGCTGATGGCGGGGAACTGAAGGGATTCTCCATTTGCGGGAAGGACAGGGAGTTCGTTTGGGCGGAGGCTGAAATCAGGGGTAACAAGGTGCAGGTTTGGGCCCCGGGGATCGGTGAACCGGTAGCGGTCCGTTACGGATGGTCATCCAACCCGGAATGCAACCTGGTCAATTCGGCAGACCTTCCGGCTTCTCCGTTCCGTACCGACAGCTTCAGGGGCATTACGGAACCTGACTGATCACATTTCATGCAGTCAATGGCAAGGTTTTCCAGGAAATCCACATGTGGCTTTCCCCCACAGGAGTTTTGCCGGTACGCGCTCCAGACCTTTACATAAGCGTCCATATCTCCGTCCCCGTCCGCATCGCCGAAAATCACATCATGTCCCCCGATATTCATGTCCAGCACAATCCGCTCGGCAAATTCGACTCCTTTGCCGTCCATGTTCTCCCAAATGAATGCCCTCATTGTTGTTCCCCGGGGCAGGATAGATGCATCCTCCTGTTCCATGGTAAAAATGTCCAGGTCGCCGTCACGATCGAAATCATCCACCCAGAGAGAGTGGAATGAACCCCTTATGCCCGGGGCTTTCACGGGCAGTACGTGGACTGTGAAAGCAGGATCGGACCGCCCGTCATTTTCCAGCCAGGCTCCCCGTGAACCCACCTGGTCGCAGTCCGTCATAACAATATCCGGATCGCCGTCACCGTCCATGTCAACGATCCAGCTTCTGGCCGAAAGTCCCCAGTAACCCACGCTGCCGAAGGGCAGAAGATGACTGGTCCAGGTCTTGCCCCGGGCTTCGTTTCGGTACCACCTCCCCGGCAACACTACATCCGCATCGCCATCCATATCCAGATCCCCGATCCCTCCGGGAAAAAAACCTCCGTGGATATCTGCCCGGTGGTTCACCACGTCCATGGTGATCAGGTGCTTTTCCCATACGGTATCTGTAACAGGATCAAAGGGTATATCGTACCAGAAACAACCTTCCAGATCACCCAGCACCACCAGGTCCTTGCTGCCATCCCCGTTCATATCTGCAAAAACAAGATCATGTATCTCACGGTCAATGGCGGGATCGTAACGGTATCGCGTAAACGCTTCCTCTGCTTGTTTTATGGAGTTCCTGAACCAGTGTCCTCCCGTCACAATGTCCGTCCAGCCATCCCGGTCCACGTCGAAGGCTCCTCCGCCCAGTTGCACGGTGGGAACGGATCCGATCTCGTGCTGTTGCCAGATGAAGGATTCTTTTAATTCGAACCAGTAGAGCGGACCCCCTGCCACGGAGACTGCAAAATCCAGGTCTCCGTCACGATCGAAATCAGCCACCGCAGGAGTGCCGTACCTGACATGAGCCCCTGCCGGGAGATCAAGGGAAACGGTATGGTGTTTGAACCACCTGTTTGCATGGGATGTCGGTTCCTCAAAAGAAAGAAAGGAAAACGGGATACCGATCAGCAATATCAATCCCGGGATCGGAAACCAGCGCATTTTACGCTTTCTTTTTACGGGGGCCGGACTTAGCGGTCCTTCTTTTTTTTGCAGGTTCCGGTCTTTCAATTTTTGCAGCGTACTCTTTTTTAATTTCGCCGGGTTTTTCGAACCAGCTTTTCAGTGCAATATACTTTTCCCGGGTACCGATGGAGAAAGTGTCCAGTTTCTGATCCCGGTTCCTGAGCCGGAATATGACATTTACAACCGCCTGTTTCGTACTTTTTCTTTTACTCTCCGGCAACTTGGAAAATGTCATGATCTCATCGGTCAGTTCATCATAGGTCACGGGCCTGTCAATCTGCCGCATCCGTTTCATGATCAGCAACTCCCATTTTGATTTTCTGCCTGTTTTCTTTGATTTTCTGACGGTGGATGTCCCGGGTGATTTCCTGGCGGCCGGCTGACCCTGACCGGTTCTGGTTTTTCCCGCTAAATCCGCTTGCATCTGAGGAATCCCGGTAAACAGGTCCTGTTCGGTTACCCCGAGCCTGGTCAGAACATTTTTAATGTGCTGCAGTTTTTTTTCCGTTCTTTCATACTCCTCAAGGTAAAACTGTTTCATCTCGGAAAGCTCCGAGTCCGGAAGTCTGAGTGTTTCCATGTATCATTTTTAAGTTTAATAAATAAAGACGCAATCCGAAAGATAATTCGAGATCGCCTGCAGTAAAGAATCGAATATGATGTAAATTGAAGATATTGTGCGGTTTATAAAAGAAAGCGGGAATTATTTATTTTTTAATATTGTAAATATATATTTTTATAAGCGGAGTGCAAAAAATATATAAAACTAAAATATCATGATCCCCTTTTTATAGGTTTCCAGCGCCCTGGACCTGGCGAATGGATGGTTCACCATGGGAGCACCGTAGCCGGAAGTGCCAAATTCAGGGACCCATTTTTTTACGTAGGCCTGATCCGGGTCAAATTTTTTCATCTGCTCCGAAGGATTGAACACCCTGAAATAAGGAGCCGCATCGCATCCGGTACCAGCAGCCCATTGCCAGTTGCCATTATTCGATGAAAGTTCATAATCCAGGAGTTTTTCGGCAAAATAGGATTCTCCCCACCTCCAGTCGATCAGCAGGTGTTTGCAAAGGAAGCTGGCTGCCACCATCCGGACCCTGTTATGCATGAAACCGGTGTGGTTCAGTTGCCGCATACCGGCATCAACCATCGGGTAACCCGTATTTCCACCGCACCATTTCTCAAATTCCGCTTCATGGTTCCTCCACGTGATACCGTTGTACTTTGGACGGAAATTCTGGCTGACCACATCCGGGTAATGAAAGAGGACCTGCATGAAAAACTCCCTCCAGATCAGTTCACCGAGGAACACCCCGTGTGCGTCGCCCAGGTGTGAGATCACCTGCCGGATACTGACCGTGCCGAATCTGAGATGGGGACCCAGGTAGGTCGTGGTGTCTGCCGCCGGGTAATCCCTTGTATCCGCATAGTCGTCCAAACCGGAAAGATCGTATTCCCTGACTTTGATGGCGGACTCCTGAAATCCAATTGCACCGAGTTCCGGGAAAGCATGATCGAATTTCAGAAAAGCGCCGGAGCGGGAATTTCCCGGAGTCATAGATGCATTCGTTTTAAACTGCTGCAACCACCTGTTTTTATATGGCGTAAAGACCGTATAGGGTGAACCGTCTTTTTTTAATATTTCGTTTTTCTCAAAAATGACCTGATCCTTGCAGGAGTGCCACTGAATGTTCTTTTTGCTGACAAGCAATTCAACTTTGAGATCTCTTTCCAGGGCATAGGGCTCATAATCCCGGTTCACGAATACTTTTCCAATCTCATATCTGACGGTCAGTTCCTTCCAGATCTTCACGGGATCCCCATGCAGGACCAGCAGGGAACTTCCGTATTTTTTAAGCCGCTCGTGGATGGACCGGAGGTTCTGGTGTATGAAGGTTACCCTGGGATCGTCAGCATCGAGTTCATGCAGGATGTTCCGGTCAAAAATGAACAGGGCCATCACAGGCAAATCCGACTCCAGGGCATGATGCAATGCCGTATTGTCATCAAGCCTCAGGTCACGCCTGAACCAGCATATGGATATTTTCATCGGGGGACTGGTATTCCTTCATCTTCCACCTGCTTTGTACAGGAGAGTCTCAACACGAAATAGCCGGCCACACCGGCAACAAAAGACCCGATCAGTATACCCACCTTGGCCGAATCCAGGAGGGCTACATTGTCGGGAAAGGCAAGGTTGGCAATAAATATGGACATGGTAAATCCCACCCCTGCCAGCAGGGCTATGCCCACGACCTGCCAGTAATTCACTCCCGCTGGGAGTTCTGCCAGTCTGAGCTTCACTCCGAGCCAGGACATCAGGAAAATACCGAAAAACTTTCCGGCCACGAGGCTGATGGCAATGGTGCTGCTCAGCCGGGTATCCAGACCTAACTCACCGCTGAATGCCACACCTGAATTGGAGAGGGCAAACAGCGGCATGATCAGGAAAGCGACCCAGTTATGGAGTTTGTGTTCCAGTTGCTGCAGCGGAGATTGCACCAGGCTTGTCCAGTCTTCCAGGTTGTCCAGTTCTTCAATCTGCTCATTGGTCAGTATGGGTTTGTCATTGTCAGCGGCAGCCTTGATCTTGTCGCTGAGCTGACAGAGCCTGTCCGAATATGTCTTGATATCGATCTTCTGCCTGATGGGTACGGCAAAAGCAAGGAGTACCCCCGCAATGGTGGGATGGATGCCGGCCTTCAAAAAAAGAAACCAGATTACGATCCCGAATGCCAGGATGAGGTATTTGGCATGGATTGCCCGGTAAGCCAGAATATACAATATGATCAGGAGGATCACAGCATATATCAGCAGCATCCATTTGATGCTCGAACTGTAAAATATGGCGATCACCATCACGGCTCCCAGGTCATCCACGATGGCGAATGCTGTCAGGAAAATTTTCAGGCTCAGGGGTACCCTTTTTCCCAGCAGTGTGATAATGGCCAGTGAAAATGCAATATCCGTGGCCATGCTGATCCCCCAGGCATTTCTTGTCCCGGGATCCCGGTTCAGCAGGAAGAAGAATGCAATGGGCACCAGCATGCCGCCCACGGCTGCAAACAAGGGGAAAGCGGCCTTCTTCAGGCTGTTCAGTTCCCCGATGAGCAATTCGCGCTTGATCTCAAGTCCGATCAGGAAAAAGAAAATGGCCATCAGACCATCGTTTATCCACAGGATCAGTGGTTTGGAGAATTCGAAATGCTCCGCACTGATCCCCAGTTTAAACTGCCAGATGGCATGATATGTATCTCTGAACGAACTGTTCGCCCATATGAGGGCCAGGATTGTTACACCAAACAAAAGTATACCGCTGAAACTCTCAATGCGGACGAATTTCTGAAATGGTGTGATCAGGAGTCTTTTAACCATTTGTCTTTCTTGGATTGCAGGGGTATTTCTGCTGCAAAGATATGCAAGAATCGTCAAAATTCATGTGCACTGCAACTGACCACGTCATTTTGCGGCGGAGGTCTGATCAACAGGATAGATCCTGGCTGCCCAGCCTCCGCCTGAGGAAAGCTGAATCTTCAGCCGGTCTCCCGCTGAGAGACGGATCACCTCCTTTCTGTAATCGGTTGCCTCCCGGTCCGCATTGATCCCATCCGCAAAAACAACAGCTTCATAGGTACCTTCCCCCAGGAATGAAAAATCCAGGATCAGTTCCCTTGCCTCCCAGTTGGTCATGGCTCCCACATACCAGTCGGTACCCTTTCTTCGGGCAGTGACCGCATATTCTCCCACTTTTCCGTCCAGTGCCCGGGTTTCATCGTACGTTGTGGGGATATTTGCAATAAATCCGGTACATTCCTGTTCCTTCATGTAGTTGGTCGGATTGTCCGCAAGAATCTGAAAGGGAACCTCATAGATCACGTACATGGCCATCTGATGGCAACGGGTGCCCTGGCTCATGGGAGTTGAATGGATGGCCCGGAAGTTATGCCTGCTGGCATTTCGCATGGCACCCGGGGTATAGTCCATGGGACCGGCCATCATGCGGATGAAGGGGATGGTCACGTCATACCGGGGCACGTCTTCGTGGGCCCATTTCACATTTTCAAGCCCTTTCACCCCTTCATATCCCACCACGTTGGGATAGGTGCGCTGCAGTCCGGTTGGCTTGAACACCCCGTGAAAGTCCACAAGCAGGTGGTGTTCAGCCGCTTTTTCAGCAATTTCATAGGTGGAGGCCACCGCTATCTGGTCATCACGGTCAATAAAATCTATTTTAAAACCCTTCACGCCCATGGCCGCGTACAGGGGAAAAACCACATCCATCTGCTGCAGGATATCCAGCCAGGTAGCCCAGAGAATAATCCCGACCCCCCGGAGAGTGGCATATTCAATGATTGCGGGAAGATCTACGTGGGATACGGTGCCCGTCAGGTCACCCCTGACAGACCATCCCTCGTCAATGATCATGTAGCGCAGCCCATTGTCTGCGGCAAAATCAATATAATATTTATAGGTGTCAGTATTCTGTCCGGCCCTGAAATCCACACGGGAAATATTCCAGTCATTCCACCATTCCCAGGCCGCCTGACCCGGCTCTATCCAGGAAGGATCTTCAATCCGGGAAGGCGATGCCAGTTGCTGCACAATGTCCTTGTCCAGCAATTCCCTGTCCTGTTCACTGATCACAATGACCCGCCAGGGAAAGAGGCGCGTCCCCTGCGTCCGTGCAATATAACCGGCCCTTTGCGTGGGAATGTAATTTCTTCCTACACGTTCTGCTTCCAGCGGATAGGGGGCAAATACTCCACGGAACCCTTTCCCTGTATGATTCAGGTCCAGGAACATCCCGGGATAATCCTCCAGGTCCGCTTCCAGGATCACCACTTTCTTTCCGTTGCCCGGGTCCACCAGCAGCGGCAGGAAAGCCAGGGAGTCCTGCTTAAATTGCGAGATACGGTGCTCGTCATACAGGGACTCGAATGAACAGTTGAATATGCGGCCATCCCTGTAATCCCACATGTAGGGGATAAAAGCCATATGGTCTTCCGGAAAATTAAAATTGGCCGTTTCATTCAGGATCACCACCTCTCCCTTTCTTTCCAGGAAGAACCGGTAAGCCACGGCATCATGATAGGCCCTGAAGATGATCCCGTAATTCCCTCTGCAGTGTATGGTCAGTTGGTTATACCGGTCGGGGACCATCCTTTTTATGTAATTGACCGGGAGGATCTCTGTGTCGATCTCTTCTGTATTGGAGGAGGAGACCCGCACATTTTCTCCCAGCACTTCAATTTTATCCGATCCCGTATCTGTCTGAATCTGCATGGAGGCAGGGGAAGGGACAATGATCTGCTGCCCTTTATGCAGGACAGCCCATTGAAGTACTTTCCCCGTCCCGATCTGTACGGTGATGTTACCGTCCGGAGATCGCAGGGTAAATTCCCGGTCTGCCTTTTGAGCAACGGTTTCCGAGCCTCCGAAAAAGAACAACACTGTAAGTGCATATAAAATATTTCTCATGTTATGAATTTTTTCCCCGGGATGCATGAGATCCAGGTTGGCGTTTCAACAAACGGAAGATACCCAGGATGAAATTTGTCCCCGGTACCTGCTCCATATAGCGGGCGTAATCATCACCGAATTTTGCCAGTTCATACCGGTCTGCCATGATGATATCCACATAAAGGATAGGGATCATGATGACTCCCAGTAGGATGACCACCAGGTCCTGGGATATCAGGATCAGGGCAATGCTGAAGAGAATGCCGGCAGTGTACTGGGGATGCCTGACAATGGCGTAAAGACCCGTAACAACCATTTTGGTGGTGTGCACATAGCTCTTTCCCCGTGGTACGTCACCTTTCATTTTAAAGTGAAAAATGGGTACGAATCCGAAAACCACCGAGATCGACCATATTGCCCAACCCGTCCACATGACTGCATCCAGGCCTGCCGTATTATATTTTCCCAGGAACAGAACCAGAATGATCTGGGCCACGAGGAAAGGGCTCCAGAGCCATGACATGATGTGCATCTTCCACGTTTTCACAGGATCAAGTTACTTTTTTCTGCAATTTATTTGATCTAAAATCTTCCAAACTGCCGGACTTTTTTCCTGATCTTTTTTTCGACACTGCTGTTGAGATGCTCGTCCTTCACTCTCCAGAGCCAGTTTCCATCGGTGGTGGAAGGAAAGTTCATCCGGCTCTTTTCATCCAGTCCCAGCCAGTCCTGCATGGGTATGATGACCGTTTTTGCCGGGGAGGCATATGCAACCCTGATCATCTCCCTGTGAACATTCTTTTCAGTGAGCCTGATTCCCGAAAAGGTTTTGAACCGCTTCAGGGTGGCCCTGTCAGCCTCCTTCCTGAACCATCCCTTCATGGTATTGTTGTCGTGGGTGCCGGTATATACGATGCTGTTGTAGGGGATGTTGCCTGGAAAGTGATGCGAAAACGGCATCCTGCTGCCAAACCCGAACTGTACCACCTTCATGCCCGGAAGCCCGTACAGGTCCCTCAGCTCATACACTTCCCGGTCGATCTGTCCCAGATCCTCCGCCACGAGCGGCATGTCAGGATACCGGTCTTTGATGTCATTGAACAGTTTCCTTCCGGGTCCTCTGGTCCATTGGCCCTCCAGCGCCGTGGCCGAACCCGCAGGCACCTCCCAGTAAGCGGAGAAACCGCGGAAATGGTCCAGCCTGACCAGGTTGAACCATTGCAGGTTCTTTTCGATCCTCCGGAGCCACCAATCGTTGTCCTCTCGATCCATCGCCTCCCAGTCATACACGGGCATTCCCCATAACTGGCCATCCCTGTTGAAATAATCCGGGGGCACTCCCGCCACCGTTCTCATGGATTTATCCGGGTTCAGTTTGAAAAGCTCCGGGTGCGCCCATGTATCCGCACTGTCATGATCCACGTAAATGGGGATATCGCCGAAGATATCCACACCGCTGTCATTGGCATATGTTTTCAGTCTGTCCCATTGCTCACTGAACATGAATTGTTCGAAAATGATCTGTTCCACCAGGTTGTGATTCTTGCGGCGGTATTCTTCAAGGGCCCCATTGTGCCGGTCGCGGTATTTCTCCGGCCACGCGTACCATGGCTGCCCGGAAAAATGCCGTTTCAACGCTTCATACAGTGCAAAATCCTCCAGCCAGTATTTTTCCTGCTCCCGGAATGCATCCAGTCGTTTTTTCAGAACGGGCTTACCGGACTTTTGAAAAGACCGGAATGCTGAATGCAGGAATTGCATTTTTGCTTTTTCAGCCCCGGGATAATCTGCGCTTTCACCACTTTTACCCCTGACTGCATCCAAGTCACGCTTACCCAGCAATCCCTCTTCAACCAGCTGGTAAGGATCGATAAATAGCACATTGCCGGCAAAGGCTGACCTGGAACTGTATGGGGAATAACCGGAATCCCGGCCGGTGGCACTCAGGGGAAGGATCTGCCAGATCCTTTGTCCAGCCCGCTGCAGAAAGTCAATGAACCCGCAGGCGCCCGGACCGAAATCCCCGGTGCCGAATCCGCCCGGCAGGGAAGATATGTGCATGAGGATCCCGGCCCTTTTTTCAGGTTGATTGGGGATGCCGCGTAGTATTGCAAATGGGGCATCCTGAAATATTTCCCGAACCCTGAGATACCCATTCCCGGTAATACTCTCCCGGGTGAACCTGTGCTCCCATGTGAACGGGACCAGCTCCGGGAGCCGGATGCGCGTTTCTTTCCAGTCCTGGCCTTCCTGCATGCTTGCCGTGTGCAGGGGGACTGCAACGATCAGATGTTCATCCCTGTATGACCGGCAGAATGCCAGTACATGGTTCCTGAACCTGCCTGTTACGCGCAGGGGTATATAGCTTCCCTTCAGGAAAAGTTCAGGATGTGCGGCCCGCTCCTGCAGGGTCAGATGG
>Ga0209205_1000014_pt1 | contig 112344 bp, 101 predicted proteins | sample ZodSprso05mmetaG_FD_184133 | JGI IMG/M metagenome (GOLD analysis project Ga0209205, IMG submission 184133) | Hot spring sediment microbial communities from Zodletone spring, Oklahoma to study Microbial Dark Matter (Phase II) - Zodletone Spring... ... | reverse complement strand
TTGTAATATTATTTAGTCTATAACGAAAATTGATTATTTCCGCTGGGATGATCAGCATTGCATGCAGCATTACCTGAAACGCATTTTATATAGATATAACATCTTCCATTTATATTCATTATCACATCCTGTAATATAGAAAACAGGGAGCTTTCAGGGTTTCCTGGAGGCCTTCGAATCCCTTTGAAATAAAGAAAAGACCAGGAAAAAGCCCGTTTTTTACTCTGATTGAAGCAATGAGTGAGATATAAGTCGTATATAACTGATATATATCATATTATAATTTTATACTTACAATTTATAACGGGAATACGGTTCAATCTGTACCGATTGATGCAACAAGTAAATCAAATAATATAGATAAATAACTGGTAACTAGTAGTATATTAACTACAACTTACAATATGTAACCATGTTATATTATGTAGACATTTGTAAATAGTAAACATGCGGTTATTTGTAGACACATGTAAATTATTTGGTTGTTGACTCCTTGGTGACATATGTAACAGGTGCGATTTCTTTTACATTTGTCAATGTATTTCTGGATGGGTTTTATCCGGATATACCAACCTACTGAGCCAGGTCCCCTGCCCCTGCATGAGGGATGTCTTTCCTGCTGCACAGGCGAATATTTCCCTGCAGGATACGGCATGAACGCAAAAATAGCGCCCGTGGAAGCGTTCAAAAGGCGGAAATTGCTGGCTTTATGCAGGTTCCACAGGATCATGATACCCCAGCTCATTCTCTGAACGGGCCACCATGGAGGCAACAGTGGAATCCCCCGTGATATTCACCACGGTGCGAAGCATGTCGAGGGGGCGATCCACCCCGATGACCAGGGCGAGCCCTTCCACGGGAAGCCCGACAGAATTGAGGACGATGATCAGCATCACAATGCTCCCGCTGGGGATCCCGGGTGTCCCGATGGAGGCCAGGGTGGCGGTAAGCACGATGGTCAGCTGTTGTGTCAGGGTCAGGTCAATTCCGAATACCTGGGCAATAAAAACTGCTGCTATGGCCTGATAACAGCTGGTTCCATCCATATTGATGGTTACTCCGATCGGAAGCACAAAATTGGCGATGGGCCGTGAAACCCGGAACTCGTTGATCACCTGTTTGAGGGTGACCGGCAGCGTGGCGGCACTGGAACTCGTGGTAAAGGCCACCAGCTGTGCAGGGAGAATACCCTTCAGAAAGTCCTTGATCCTGATCCCTGCAAAGATCCTGATCACCAGCGGATAAAATATAATAATAAGGAACATCAGCCCGAAGGCTACCGTGAGCATGTACATACCCAGCGCAGTAAAAATTCCCACGTCACCTGAATAATCAACCACCAGTGCGGCCATCAGTGCAAAAACCCCGATCGGTGCAAACCGCATAATCAGATCTACCATTTTGAGGATCACATCATTCAAGCCATCGAAAAGATCCATGACCAACTGGGTTTTCTCCCCCTGAACAAGCACCAGGGCAAGGCTGAACAGGATGGCAAAGAAGATGATCTGAAGCATTTTGGAGTTATCCCCCGCGGCAAGAAAAATATTATCGGGCACCGTATCCACGAAAAACTGCAGGGGTGAACGTTCCTCAATTTCCCTGGCCGACTCCTGTCTGAGCTCTATCTGTCCGCTGAATTTCTGCCTGTATTCCTCCTGTTTCTCTTCCGGAAAAACCCCGCCGGGTTTCACCACATTGACGAGGGTCAGTCCGACGGTAGTGGCGAACACAGTTGTAATGAGATAAATCAGAATGGTCTTGTACCCGATCCTGGATAGTTTGGTGATATCCGTCAGGCTTGATATTCCCTTTACCAGTGACACGAAAATCAGGGGTACTGCGATCATTTTCAGAAGTTTGAGGAAAATGGTGCCCCAGGGTTCGATCCAGTCGATGGTGAATGCCTCCCACTCTACCCATACGGCGATCAGTCCCCAGAGGACTCCCAGTCCCATTCCCAGGAAAATTTTCGCCCACAGTGGTAATTTCTTTAACATCGTTCAGGCAAGTATTATTTGGCACAACCTCACACCAGCGCCTCGTACAACACCTCTACCGGGTGAAGTGCCCTGCGTTTTGTCCCATCACGGATCTGGTGCCTGCAACTGGTCCCGGGTGCTACGATCAGTGTCTCTTCCGTTGCATTTCTTATTGCAGGGAACAGTACCAGTTCGCCCACCTTCATCGATAATTCATAGTGTTCTTTCTCGTACCCGAATGAACCGGCCATCCCGCAGCACCCTGAAGGAATTTCCTCAACACTGTATCCTTCCGGAATGGAAAGCAGTTTCATGGTCGGGGCCGTACTGGCCATGGCCTTCTGCTGACAGTGTCCGTGAAGCTTCAGGCGGACATTCCGCCTATGGAACAGGGAGCGGTCAAACCGGCCCGCTTCATAGGTGTTTGCCAGATATTCCTCCACGGTATAACTGTGGGAAGCAAGCTTTCTCGCCTTCTCTGCAAGATCGGGTCCTGCCAGGTCGGGAAACTCATCCCTGAAACCCAGGATGGCCGATGGTTCAATTCCAATGAGCGGTCTTGATTCCGAAACATGGTCGGCGAGCAGCGCCACGTTTTTCCGTGCGATCTTTTTTGCTTTCTTCAGCAGTCCCTTTGAAATGTAGGTCCTGGCACTGACTGGATGTTTGAGGATCAGAATTTTTATGCCGATTCTGTTCAGGAGCCTGATGGTTGTGATCCCCAGGTGGGTATCATTGTAATTGGTAAATTCATCCACATAGAGAATTACCTCGGGAGCATCGTCTGGCAGACTCTTGTTCAGCGACTCCAGGTGTCTCTTCGCCCACTTTCGGAGCGTGACATTCCCGAGTGTGGGAATGCTCCTATCCGTGGCAAATCCCAGGATCCTCTTCAGCATGGTCGAAGTGAAAGGGGTGGTCACAACGAAATTGAACAACCACGGGACCAGCATTCCCAGGCTGTTTATCCTTGAGATTTCCGCGATCAGCCTGGTACGCATGGGCACCGGATGGTGATCGTACCAGTGCTGCATAAACTCGCCCTTCAGTTTGGCCATATCCACGCTGGAAGGGCACTCTGCCTTGCAGGCTTTGCAGGAAAGGCAAAGATCCAGTACATCATAGATCTCCTGCCTGTTAAAGGGATCCTTTGTGACCGGTTTGGAAAGCAGCTCCCGCATTACATTGGCCCTGGCTCGCGTGGTATTGTATTCATCCCGGGTGGCCATGTAACTCGGACACATGGTACCCCCGGTCACCTCTGTCTTCCTGCAGTCGCCCGAGCCGTTGCATTTCTCTATGAGCTTCATGAACCCGCCCTCACGCGAATAATCATAATAGGTCTGGTATTCCGGCCTCACATAGCCCGGATCATACCGGAGGAATGTGTTCATGGGCGGCGTATCGATGATCTTGGCTGCGTTGAACCTGCGGCCGGGGTCAAACGTTTCCTTCACCTGTCTGAACAGCCCGTAATTCCGGTCCCCCACCATCAGCCTCAGGAACTCGCCCCGCAACCGTCCGTCCCCGTGTTCACCACTCAGCGATCCCCTGTATTTTTTTACCAGCTTCGCGGTTTCCAGGGCAATATCATGGAACAGCTGCACATCTTTCGGATCCTTCAGGTTAAGAATGGGTCTCAGGTGCAGCTCTCCCACGGATATATGGGCATGGTAGACACAACTCAGCTGGTAACGTTCCATCAACTGATCGAACTCGGTAATGTAATCCTCCAACTTTTCCACATGCACGCTCGTATCCTCGATGACCGATACGGGCCTCCCGTCGCCCGGGAGATTGGAAAGCACTCCCAGTCCCGCTTTTCGCAAGGCCCAGACCCTGGATATATCCTTTCCGGTCACAACCGGAAAATGATACCCCAGACCCGCTTCCCGCATCTCTTTTTCCATGGAAGCGATTTTCTCCCGGATCACAGCTTCATCTTGTTCAATGAATTCGACCATCAAAATGGCTCCCGGATCGCCTTTCAGGAAAAAGCGGTTCTTTCGCTGGTTTATGTTCTGTTTTGCGCATTCCAGGATGGTGTTGTCCATCAGTTCCACTGCGGCCGGTTGATGCTTCAGCGCGATGAGGTTCCCCCGTATCGCTTCCATCACGGAATTGCAATGGATGGGGACCAGCGCCTTGTGGTCGGGAGGCAGGGGAATCAGGTTCACTTTCACTTCGGTCATGAAGACCAGGGTTCCTTCCGATCCGGCAATGAGTCTGGAGAGATTGAAATCGGGATACCTGGCATTCTTTCCGCGGAAATGAGCACAATTCAACAATTCATCCAGTGCATAGCCGGTATTTCTCCTCACCACTCCGGGATCCGGAAATTCCTCGTTGATGGACTGCTGGTTGGAACGATCGGAAAGGATATCATGGAGCGATCTGTAAATTTCCCCTTCCAGACCCTCCGTTGCAAGCTTTCTCTGCAGTCCGGCCTCATCCAGGGGACCGAACTCGGCTACCGTGGCATCACTCAGTACCGCCCGCAGGGAAATGGTATGGTCGCGGGCGGTCCCGTAGATGAGGGAATGCAGTCCGCAGCCGTTATTACCGACCATCCCCCCGACCATGCTACGGTTCGACGTGGATGTTTCAGGACAGTAAAACAGTCCGGTTGATTTCAGGGCAAGGTTCAGTTCATCCAGGATCACCCCGGGCTGTACCCGGGCCCAGTGTTCCTTTTCGTTCACTTCGAGGATCTCCGTCATATGCCGGGACACATCCACCACGATCCCGTTCCCGACCACCTGACCGGCCAGGGAAGTGCCGGCAGTCCGCGGGATCAGGGTCACGTTCTCCCTGGCGGCGAAACGGACCAGTTCCCGGATATCATTTTCATGGCGGGGATATGCCACGGCCAGTGGTCGCTCCCTGTAATCCGAGGCATCGGTGGAATAAAGGATCAGCCGGACCTGGTCCGTATGCAGTTCCCCATCCAGCCTGGCCCTTAATGCATCGAAATGTCCTGCGCATATCCCAGATTCCTCTGTATCTGCGCCTGTCTCAACGTATGACATGTGTATATCTGTGCTTTCAGTCTTTCCGGGTTGGCATTCCGTAACCGGTTGCTCATTCCGTAAGATATCATGAATAAATCAACAAATATAGAAAAGTCCGTGAAATGGTAATCCCGGCTTCCATGGAAGTCCTCCCAGGCAAGCATGACCGGGGGCGGGATCTTTGAAAAAAGATGCTATACAATATGGAGAAATTCGCCAGGGCCGGAGATCTGGCTCCGTTTTTTTAATTACCTTTAGGATCAATGATCACTTAATCAAATTATTGATAATCAATGGATTTAATTGAAAAAATAAGAAGACATGCGCAGCTGAACAGTCAGCGCATCGTGTTTCCCGAAGGAGACGAACAGCGCACCGTGATGGCTGCGGATGCCATCATCAGGGAAAATCTCTGCCAGGTAACCCTGATCGCAGACCCGGCGGAAGTTGATAAGAAGGCATTGCAGTACGGGCTGAAGAACCTGGGTCATGCTACCATCATCAATCCCGAGGACCATCCAAAGAAGCAGGAGTATACCGAGTTGTTGTATGAACTCAGAAAGGAGAAGGGCATGACCATGAAACTGGCGTCCCGGCTTGTAAAGGATCCCCTGTACCTGGGCGTATTGATGATCAAGGCGGGGGATGCGGACGGTGAGGTAGCGGGAGCAAGAAATGCCACCGGTGATGTGCTGCGTCCGGCATTCCAGATCGTGAAAACCATGCCCGGCATCAGCATTGTCTCCGGGGCCTTCATCATGATCCTGCAGGATCAATCCTTCGGAGAACAAGGGGTAGTCGTATTTGCAGACGGTGCGGTCCATCCGGATCCGGATGACAAGCAGCTGGCTCAAATTGCAGTGGCCACCGCCAAAACAACCCGTTCCATCCTGGGATTCGAACCCCGCATCGCCATGTTGAGCTTTTCCACCAAGGGAAGTGCGGACCATCCCATGGTTGACAAAGTGGTCAACGCCACCAGGATGGCCAGAAAAATGGACCCAAGCCTGGTCATCGACGGGGATTTCCAGGCAGATGCAGCGCTGATTGAATCCATCGCCAAAAGCAAGGCTCCGGACAGTCCCATTCAGGGCAATGCCAATGTGCTCATATTCCCGGACCTGAATTCGGGCAACATTGCCTACAAGCTTGTGCAGCGGCTGGCCAAAGCTGAGGCGATCGGACCCGTGCTTCAGGGAATGGCGGCACCCATCAATGACCTTTCGCGCGGATGTTCCGTAAGTGATATTGTGAACCTGGCGGCCATCACCGCCAACCAGGCTACTGGTCTGAAGACAAAGGACTGAACGATTAAACATTATTAGAGACTGAAACTCATGATCATACTCGTATTAAATTGCGGAAGTTCCTCCATCAAGTACCAGCTTTTTAACATGGGACGGACCGCAAATGTCATTGCCAAGGGAATCGTGGAGCGCATCGGGTTTACCGATGCGGTGATCCACCATAAGCCGGAGGGCAAGGAAAATTATTCAAATGTGACCCCTGTGATGGACCATACAGTGGGGATCCACCTGATCATTGATGCCCTCATCCACAAGGAACACGGCGTGATCAAAAAGATAGAAGAAATTGCTGCCGTCGGACACCGGGTAGTTCAGGGCGGGGAAAAGTACAAGGAAAGCGTGCTGATCACTCAGGAAGTGATCAAGGATGTGGAAGCTTGCATCGAACTTGCCCCACTGCACAACCCTGCCAACCTGAAAGGGATCCTCTCTGTGGAGAACCTGATCCCCGGCATTCCCCAGGTGGCTGTGTTCGACACCTCTTTCCACCAGACCATGCCTCCCCACGCATACATGTATGCCATACCACGGGAATATTATGAAAAATACGGGATCAGGAAATACGGTTACCATGGAACCAGTCACAAATACGTGGCCAAGCGGGCCAGTGAGATACTGGGCAGGGACACCAGAAAACTGAAGGTGGTTTCATGCCACCTGGGCAATGGAGCTTCGGTAACAGCCATTGAGCACGGCAAATCACAGGACACTTCCATGGGATTCACTCCCGTTGACGGATTGATCATGGGAACCCGCTCTGGGGATATTGATCCCGGTGTGTTACTGTTCCTGGCGGATAAGGAACACCTGAGCCTGAAAGGGATCAGCAATTTAATCAACAAACGCAGCGGTATCATCGGGATATCCGAGATCTCTTCGGACATGCGGGACCTGGAACTGGCTTACTACGAGGGGAACGAAATGGCTAACCTTGCTCTCACCATGTACGCGTACCGGGTGAAAAAATTCATCGGTGCCTATGCGGCGATCATGAATGGGATTGACTGCCTGATCTTCACGGGGGGTATCGGAGAGAATGATTTCAATATTCGCCGGATGATCTGCCAGAACATGGATTACCTGGGCCTGATCTTCGATGAGGTAGCCAACCACGGTGTGAAGGGTGAGGATAAGATCATTTCCAGGGCAGAATCCAAAGTAACAGCCATGGTGGTCAAAACCAATGAAGAGCTGGTGATTGCCACGGACACTTATAAAATCCTCAAAAAGTGCCTTCAATAAATACCGGCCAAGCATGATATTGACAGAACTCTCGCAGCTCAGGGATCAGCTGGATAAGGCCCATAAGCCCAGGAAACTCGTGCTTGCAGCCTCCGAAGATGCCCATTCGCTGAATGCGGTCATCCGTGCCTCCGAACAGGATATCATCAGGCCGATCCTGGTCGGGGACAGGGAGAAAACATACGGCATGGCTGAAATCCTGAACCTGGATATCGGGAAATATGAATTCATCAGGGCTTCCAGTCCCATGGAAGCCGTCACCCTTGCCGTAAAAATGGTCCATGATGGCAGTGCAGATGTGCTCATGAAAGGGAAAGTGGGCACCTCGGATATGCTCAGTTGCGTCCTGAATAAGGAATATGGTCTGCGTACGGGACAGCTCCTGAGTCACTTTGCCTATTTCGAGGTGGAGAATTACCACAAACTGATCGCGGTAACCGATGTGGCCATGAACATCGCACCCAATCTTACGGAAAAGATCGCCATCCTGAACAATGCGGTCAGGGTCCTGAACCAGCTGGGAATTGCAAGGCCCAAGGTGGCCGTGCTGGGAGCCGTGGAAAAGGTTCAGACCAATATGAGCGCTACACTGGACGCGGCATTGCTCTCAAAGATGAACCAGCGGGAACAGATCAGGAACTGCATTGTGGACGGACCGCTGGCTTTCGATAACGCAGTATCTTCGGAAAGTGCAAAGCATAAAGAGATCAAAAGTGAAGTGGCCGGGGATACAGACCTGCTGCTGATGCCGGATATCGAAGTGGGAAATGTGCTTTACAAGACCCTTGTATTTTTTGCAAGGGCCAAAGTGGCATCCATGATCGTCGGTGCCTCGGCACCCATCGTCCTTACCTCCAGATCCGACTCCGAACAGGCCAAATTCGACTCCATTCTGCTGGCGGCTGTCACGGCCGCCCGCACGCAATAAGCCCGCGGATCGGACTAAAAAGCTGCTTAAAATGGAAGCAAACTATATTCTTGCTGTTAATCCGGGCGCAACCTCCACAAAATTGGCTGTATACCACAGCAACAGGTTCATATTCCTGAAGACCATCCGTCACGAATGTGAGGACCTGGAAAATTTCCAGAAGATCGTGGACCAGCTGGATTTCCGTAAAGAACTGGTGCTGAAAGAGGTCAGGGAGAATCACATCCCTTTCGACAGGGTGGGGATGATCATCAGCCGGGGTGGACTGATCCATCCCATCGAGTCGGGCGTATATGAAGTGAATGATGCCATGATCCGCGACCTCAGGGAAGGGGTCTCGGGCGAACATGCAAGCAACCTGGGAGGGCTCATCGGAGTCGAACTGCTCGTTGATTTCCCCAATGCCAGGGCATACATCTGCGATCCGGTGGTGGTGGATGAACTTCAGGATGTGGCCCGTCTCAGCGGTCACCCCGCCTTCAACCGGATCTCCATCTTCCATGCGCTGAACCAGAAATCCATTGCACGCACCCATGCCCAATCCCTGGGCGTGAATTATGAGGATCTGAACCTGATCATCGCCCACCTGGGAAGCGGCATCTCCGTGGGGGCCCACCATATGGGCAGGGTCATTGACGTGAACAATGCCCTGGACGGGGACGGACCCTTCGCGCCCGAAAGGTCGGGAACCCTGCCCACAGGTGCGCTGGCGAGGTTCTGTTTCGAGGAGGCGGAATCCCTGGACCAGGTGAAGGACATGCTTGCCGGAAAGGGGGGGCTGTATGCATACCTGGGACACAAGGATGCAGAGCAGATGGAAAAACAGGCCAGAAAAGGAAACCGAAAGGCAAAACTCATCCAGGATGCGATGGCTTACCAGATCAGCAAAGAGATCGGTGCCATGGCAGCAGTGCTGGGAGGTGAGGTGCATGCCATCCTGATTACCGGCGGGATCGCCCATAATACAGATCTGACCGATTACATCAAGGAAAGGGTAAGCTTTATCGCACCGGTATTCGTATACCCCGGGGAGGACGAAATGCGTGCGCTTGCCCTGAACGGCTCCCTGCTGCTTAACGGATCCATCTCGGCCAGGGAATACTGCGAGAAGAACCTGGTGAAGGGGATCGACCTGGACTCAGGGGGTGGAGATTGAAACCGGCAGGATCTTACCGTTGAAATAACCGGCACCTTCCAGGATGAACCACTGAAGGAAGCCGGCCATCTGATCGGGCTTCAGCGGAGCCCTGTATCCGGGAAATGCTTCAGCCAGCATCTCTGTCTGTACCGAACCCAGTGCCAGGGCATTCACCCTGATCCCTTCCTCCCCGAGCTCCTCGGCCAGACACTCGGTGAGATTTCCCAGGGCAGCTTTGGATGCACTGTAATAGGAAAGTCCGCTGAATTTTGCACTGCCCTGGAAACCACCCATGCTGGTAATATTGACCACATGCCTCAGGCTGGAATCCGCCATCATGGGCAGGATGATCCGGATGAGCTGGGCGGGAGCAAAAAAATTGGTTTCGAACAGGTTTCGCGCCTCCCGGAGGGTGAACTGGCGGAAAGGTTTATGGATCATGTGACCTGCATTATTGACCAGGGCATCCACCGTCGCGGCATGATTCATGACCGTGGACCTGAATTCCTCTTCCAGGTCGGTCAGGTCGGTCAGGTCAAACGGAATGGGGTGACATAGCCTTTTGCCGGTTTGCTGGTTGCATTCGTCTGCAATCCGCTGCAATCCCTTCCGGTTCCGGGAAACAGCAAGCACCGTATGACCCGATCCGGTCAGTCTCCCGGCCAGGGCCGCGCCGATCCCCCTGCTGGCGCCCGTAATGAGTATTACCATCGCATGCCTGATTAGAAGCATAAAAATAACGCTTTTGTTATCCAATGCGGCATAATTAACAGATAATCGCAGGGATTTCCGGGATCGGTTTTCATCTGATGATAATAATTGTTTTCTTTGCACTTCATAAATCCAATGCGATCATGAAAGTTGAGAAAGACAACGTAGTATCAATAGTGTATGAACTTCGGGCAGGATCCGGAGAAGGAGAGGTTGTGGAGACCCTGACAGCGGAAAATCCGCTTACGTTCCTGTTTGGGAGCGGGGGACTGTTACCGAAATTTGAAGAGAACCTGAGCGGATTATCCAGCGGTGACACTTTTGAGTTTCTGCTCGGCTCCGAGGATGCTTACGGACCCGTGATGGAAAATGCCGTTGTGCACGTCCCCAAGACCGTGTTTGAAATCGAAGGTAAAATCGATGAAGAGCTCATGAAGGTGGGTAACATGGTTCCCATGATGGATGCGGAAGGAAGGCGTCTCAACGGGAAGGTGATCGCAGTTGAGGGTGAAGCGGTCAAAATGGATTTCAATCATCCCATGGCAGGTACCGACCTCCATTTCAGGGGTCAGGTGACCGGTATCCGTGACGCAACAGAAGAGGAACTTGCTCATGGCCACGTCCATCACCACGGAGATGGAGGCTGTTCTTCCTGTGGTGAAGGGGAAGAATGCAACGGCCACTGCTAACTGTCGAGCGTGAACTGATCCGCATCTTTCCAGGCGGTAAATTTCTTTCTGAAATCCCTGATCACATCCAGGTCAATGGTATAGTTCAGTATCCCCGGCCTGTTGTCAAGGATCCGCACCACATTGCCCATGTGATCCACCACGCAGGTCCCCCCCAGGTGATCGATCCCCGCTCCATCCTTGCCCACCCTGTTCACTCCGAGCACATAGGCCTGGTTTTCAATAGCCCGTGCCCTGAGAAGTGTTTCCCATACAGCGTGCCTGGGGGCGGGCCAGTTGGCTGCATACACAAGGACGTCATAGTCTCGCCGGTTCCTGCTGAACACCGGGAACCTGATGTCGTAACAGATCTGCGGCATGATGCGGAATGCGCCACAGGTGAATATCTTCCGGGATTTTCCCGGAGTAAAGAAGCGGTCCTCACGACCCATACGGAAGAGATGCCGCTTGTCATAATGTCCCTCCACCCCATCGGGTGAAACCCAGTAAAGCCTGTTGAAGATAAGCCCGTTGACCCGGGTGATCAGGCTTCCGGCCAGGATGGCTTTCTGCTTCCGGGCCATTTCCCGCATCCATGTGTGCGCCTTCCCCTGCTCCGCTTCCTCCGCGAAAAGATCGGCACGCATGGTAAAACCGGTGGAAAATGTCTCCGGCAGCAGGATCAGATCAGTCTCCCCGGGAATCCCGGCAAGCATGTTATTCAGCAGCTCCAGGTTGGCCGAGGGATCCTCCCACACCAGGTCAGGCTGTACCAGGCAGATCCTTATTTGTGCGCCTGTTGCCTTCAATACCGGTTCAGACTGGTAAGTCACTATTTATTGCAGAGAAAAAATTATTTTTCAGACCAAATATAAGGTTCCTGATCTTATTTCAATAAGTAATGTTGTGTTTACATTAACTTAACATGAAATTAATATTCCATCCGTCTTTAGTAGATAATTTTATCCCGGAAAATAATTCCAACCGATGGAGACCTATTATATTCTTATCGTAATCGTTCTTTTTGTGCTGGCCATTTCGGATCTGATTGTGGGAGTCAGCAATGATGCAGTCAATTTTCTCAATTCAGCCATAGGCTCCAAAGCTGCCTCATTCAGGACCATTCTGGCCGTTGCCGCCCTGGGTGTGCTGATCGGAGCCGTATTTTCCAACGGGATGATGGAGGTAGCGCGAAAAGGGGTGTTCAATCCGGACCAGTTTGCGTTCTCAGACATTATGGTCATTTTCCTCGCGGTAATGTTTACGGACATCCTGCTGCTGGATTTTTTCAATACCGTGGGCCTTCCCACCTCCACCACAGTCTCCATCGTTTTTGAACTGCTGGGAGCCGCAGTGGCCGTTTCGGTTTTCAAAGTTGCAGGCATGCAAGGGGCCAACGGCTCCCTGGGTGATTACATCAATACCGAAAGAGCGCTCATTATCATTGCAGGCATTTTCCTTTCGGTGGTCATTGCCTTCACCATCGGCATGATCATACAATGGGTGGTCAGACTGGCGTTTTCCTTCAATCTTAAAAAGACCTACAAGATATGGACGGGCATATGGGGAGGTTTCGCCATCACAGCCATCCTGTATTTCCTGGTGATCAAAGGGGCGAAAGGATCCACGCTGGTCACAGATGAAGCACTTGAATACATCAGGGCCCATACCACCACCATCCTGCTGATCAGTTTTGTGGGCTTTTCTGTGCTTTTCCAGTTACTGGTTGCTTTTACACAGATCAATATATTGAAGATCACTGTATTGCTCGGCACCTTCGCGCTTGCCATGGCATTCGCAGGCAACGACCTGGTCAACTTTATCGGAGTTCCGCTTGCAGGTTTCGAATCATTCAGGGATTTTACCGCCTCGGGCAGTGCAGATCCGGGAGGTTTTCTGATGGGCTCTTTGCAGGAGCCGGTCAGCACACCGGTCTATTTCCTGATAGGCGCAGGAATCGTCATGGTGCTTACATTGCGCTTCTCCCGGAAAGCCAAATCGGTTACAGCCACGACCATAGACCTGAGTCGCCAGGGTGAAGGTTCTGAACGTTTTGCCTCATCGTCCCTGGCCAGATTCTTAGTCAGGAGATCGGTGGAAGCCAGCAACGGGGTTTCGAAAATTACTCCCTCCCGGCTTTCAAGATTCATCGGTTCAAGATTCAGGGAAGTCCCGGATGAGGATCCCGGAAGAAAAAAAGGTGCCTTCGACCTGGTACGCGCTTCTGTAAACCTGGTGGTTGCCAGTATCCTGATTGCTTTCGGAACATCCCTCAAACTTCCCCTCTCGACGACCTACGTCACATTCATGGTCGCCATGGGGACTTCCCTGGCCGACGGAGCCTGGGGCAGGGAGAGTGCGGTTTACCGGATTACCGGGGTACTCACGGTAGTGGGTGGATGGTTCTTTACGGCTTTCACCGCCTTCGTTGTATCATTCCTTATAGCGTCTCTGATCTTTGTCGGTAAATTTCCAGTCGTGCTCACCCTGATGGCCCTCTCCATCTTTATCATGATCCGGACACACGCGTTTCATAAAAAAAGGGCCGAAAAAGCGGAAAAAATAGACAGGGAAATCATGACAGCATCCTACGATATCCTCAAATCCTTCGATGAGCAGGTCAAAAAATCAGTGCTCCGCATATCCAAGCTTCTTTATCTGACTTATATCAATTTATTCAAGGAAAAACGCAAAGAACTGAAGAAGATCAAAAAAGAATCCAGAAGGCTGTTGGAGGACGTGAAAGAACTCAAAGACGATATCCCATTGAAACTGAAGAGATTTGAAGAAACCGAGATCGAGAGCAGTCAGTATTATGTGCAGGCAGTCGATTACCTGAGGGAAACGAGCAATTCTCTGATGCATATTGTGATGCCGGCCTTCCGCCATGTGGATAACAACCATCCCCTGGATAAAGCCCAGGCTGATTCGTTCCAGGAGTTTAACAATAAGACCAGTGAGTTCTTCAATCTTGCCGTTAATCTTTTGCAAAACAGGAATTTTGATCACCTGGATGAACTGGTCCAGCAGCGGGACGAGATCATGGAGATGATCAATGAAATCATCAAAAGCAGGATTAAAATTCTGAAGAAAGCCAAGAAAGGGGTGAAGATCAGTATGACTTACATTGAGATGTTAACCGAAAGCAAGAATTTGCTGTTGCACCTGGTTCAGCTTGTAAAAGCCCAGAAAAACCTGATCGAAACCATCGAGCAGAAAAAGAAGGCACCGGTTATCATGGAAACAACCAAGGTGTGACAGGATGCTGTATCTGATCAGGAGGGAAGGACGAATTTGTAGCCTATCCCTTTGACCGTCTTGATGTAATCATCACCCAGCTTTTCCCTGAGTTTACGAATATGAACATCGATGGTGCGGTCACCCACCACGACATTTGCCCCCCAGATCCTGTCGAAAATATCCTCCCTGGTAAATACCTTCTCAGGCCTGGATATGAGCAGCGAAAGAAGTTCGAATTCCTTCTTGGGCAGCGCAATCTCTTTCCCTCTTTTAATGACCAGGTAACGGTCCCTGTCAATGGTGAGGTCACCCGCAATGATCTTATTATCCGCATCTTCTCCATCGCTGTCCGTATGGAACTTCATTCGTTTCAGCAAAGCTTTCACCCTGCTGATCAGCACCTTGGGCTTGACGGGTTTGGTGATGTAATCATCTCCGCCTGCCTCAAATCCGGCGATCTGGGAAAAATCCTCTCCCCTGGCTGTAAGGAACGCCACCAGGGTATGCTGAAGCTCTTTGATGCTCCTGATTTCTTCGCAGGCAGCAATACCGTCCATCTCCGGCATCATGACATCCAGCAGCACCAGGTGGGGATGAATCTCTCTGGCCAGCCGGACCGCATCTTTTCCGTTGGATGCCGTATAGATCCTGAACCCTTCATTTTTCAGGTTATAGCCAAGAAACTCCAGGATGTCCTTTTCGTCATCCACAAGCAAAATCCTGTAATCGCTCCAGTTCATGTCAGTTGACCTTCAAAGTCACTCGGAACCCAATTTACATCAATAAATTGAAACATTCCGCATAATTACCAGGAAGTGGCATCTTGTCCATTAAAAACAGGTTAAGTTTTTGTTATGCTACTGTAATTTCTGTTTTACCCGGTGCGGTTCATAATCCATGCAGGACCTTCTCATGTTTTCAGTTTTTTTCATACATTGTTGCCACTTAATCACAACACCGACAATGAAATCCGTTGTTCTCCTCTCATTGTTTTTAGCGGCGATGTTTCACTCGGCAGCGCAGACAGGCGATCAGCAGGTGGAGACCGGTGAAGAACTTACCGGGACTCAGGAAGGGACGGCGGATCATGGAGAGGTGTCTGCCAGGATCCACACACATTTCAACTGGAGCCTGAACCGGCAGGATCCATCCACCACGTTTGAAGTGAAAAGGGCCTATTTCGGATACAGCAGGCAACTTGACCAACACTTTTCGGGAGAGGTAAAACTTGATATCGGGAGTCCGGATGATGTTTCGGAATACAGCCTTATCAGGCGGTACACCTATTTTAAGAACGCATACATCGCGTACAGCAATGGTAAATTCAAATCCTGGTTCGGGCTTTTTGACATGTTGCAGTTCAAGCTACAGGAAAAATTCTGGGATTACCGGTACATTTACAGGTCATACATGGATCAGTACAGGTTCGGTCCCAGCGCCGACCTGGGGCTTGGCATACAGTACCGGCTTTCCGGGTCCCTGACGGCCGATGTGATCATCAGCAACGGGGAGGGTTATCAGAACCTGCAGTTTGACGACGTCTACAAAGTGGGTACAGGGATAACATTTGAGCTGGTTGAGGACCTGACCATCCGGGGTTACTATACGGTCCATACCAGTGTTGATCCGCAGATGTGCCTGTCGGGTTTTGTGGGTTACAGGCTGGAAAAATTTCGGTTTGCGGGTGAATGCGTGCTTCAGAAGAACTACAGGTTCAATAAGGACCACAACCGCTACGGTTATTCCTTGTATGCCACCTATACCCTGTCCGACCGGTGGGAGTTTTTTGCCCGGTATGACCAGGTATACTCGAACATCCTGCCCGAAGATCAAAATCCCTGGAACCTGGCGGACGACGGCAGTGCCATTGTAAGCGGCGTTCAGTTTAAACCCGTTGAGCCGGTCCGTATCTCGTTCAATTACCAGGACTGGGTTGAATATGCGCAGAATGGTGACATCCAGCCTTTTGTATATCTTAACTTCGAGCTTAACTTCTAGTCACTCCAGAATGCTGACTCACCGTATATTCATCAGTTTTGCCCTGCTGATCATGGTAGTCACCGGTCTCAGTTCGTGCAGGCAAAGTCCCTTCAACATGGACCTGGTGGAAACGATCAGTGACCAGGGAGGGGGCACGGGGACAACCACATGGTCCGCAGACAAAGATTACCTGCTTGAGGGCTTCGTATTCGTGAATGACGGACAGATCCTCACCATCGAAGCGGGCACGGTGATCAGGGGGAGGACGGGTCAGGGGAGCATGGCCAGTGCCCTGATCGTGGCACGTGGCGGAAGGATCATCGCAGAGGGAAAATCAGACAATCCCATCATCTTCACTGCCGATGGGGACGACCTGGAGGGAAGCGTACCCGTGGAAGCAAGGGGACTATGGGGGGGGGTGATCATCCTGGGCAATGCAACCATCAACACGGAAACGGGTGAAGACCTGATCGAAGGAATTCCCATCAGCGAACCCAGGGGGATCTACGGGGGGAACGATGACGATGACAATTCGGGTATTCTCCGGTATGTCTCCGTCCGTCACGGCGGCACCAATATCGGGGAAGGAAACGAGATCAATGGTCTGACCCTGGGAGGTGTGGGCCGGCAGACCATCATTGAATATGTGGAAGTGATCGCCAATGCGGATGATGGTGTGGAGTTTTTCGGGGGAGCAGTGAACTGTTCAAACCTCCTGGTCGCTTTCTGCGGAGATGACGCATATGACATGGACCAGGGCTATCACGGGAAAGGACAGTTCTGGCTGTCGGTGAACCATCCGGATTCGGATATGTGTTTTGAAATCAGCGGGGGACTTGAACCGGTGCCTGCCCTTCCCGGGTCCTATCCGGTGATCTATAATGCCACCGCGATCGGGAACATGGGCTCCTTGATCAAGCCTGTCATCCATTTCCTGAACCATGGAGGCGGGCATATCAGGAACAGTATATTCCTGGAAGCCGGAGCAGGAATTTCCTTATTATGCACCGATATTCAAGGCGATTCATATTCGCTTTTCCGGTCGGGAGATTTGTCCCTCGACAACAACATCCTGTATCCGGGAAGTGATCCGGTACCGGGGTTTTTCTGTGATCCCGAATCCGGAACGGGCCTGTCCGCCGTGAATGAGGAGCTTGCAGACTCGCTGGCTGCCTGGAACAACAGCTATGAAGATCCGGGAATTTCATTCTCAGACACCTATTTCCTGCTCCCTCCCTCCACCGTTTTTGATAACCTGGCGCCATATGAAAATCCCTGGTTTGAAGCGGTCACCTTCAAGGGCGCATTCGGATCAAGGAACTGGACAGAAGGGTGGTCATTGTTTTCCCTGTCAGGTTACATGGGGGGCCGGTGAATGAACCCTCTCAGGGTTGGTGCTCATCGCGCATCAGGTCGAATACAGTTTTCACGGGGGAGAAAGTTTCCACGGGGACCTCAGCAAACAGGGTCAGCCAGTGTGCCATGGCTCCGTTCCAGAGGCCCGGTCTCTCCAAAGCTTTCAGGATCTTGCCATTCTCCGACTTTTCGGAAATAAATCCGGTGGCGGGATCCACATAGCGGGTCAGTGAAAATTTCTCTCCCCTGAAATTTCTGGTACTGCAGACCAGGTCCACCGGATTGAAGTGGGTGGCTTTTTTCAGGATGGCTTCTTTTTCGGGATTGCCCGTATCGATCTGGGATGCTTCCACGATCTGAAGGCTGATTTCTCCGGATTCGGAAGCCACATAGAATGGTCCGCCACCGGGTTCACCTTCATTTTTCACCATGCCGCATACCCTGATCGGCCTGTCCATGGTCCTGATCAGCCATTGCTTCAAATCGGCTGCATCCCAGCTCTCCAGCCGGTCGGGAACGATCATGCCGATCTTGTCCCGAAGAAATGCAACCATGTTGTCCATCCTTGTTTTCTGCACCCGTTCCTCTCCCGTAAGCTGCTGAAGGTAATAGCATATTTTCGAGCGGACCTCAAGCAGGATCCCACCCAGGATCTGTTTGTATTTCACCCGGATCCCCTGCAGGCGGTCCGGTGCAACGTTATCGATATTGCTGATGAAAATGAGGTCCGAATCCAGTGCATCCAGGTTCTGGATCAGTGCACCATGTCCCCCCGGCCTGAAGAGCAACGAACCATCCGGATTCCTGAAGGGTTCATTTTCCAGGTTCACCGCGATGGTATCGGTTTCCGGTTTCTGGAATGAAAAGGAAATGTCAATCAAAAGCCCGGTTTCTTTTTCAATCCGGGGCACGACTGCTGCGGCTTCGGCCCGGAACCCTTCCAGGTGGTCGGGTGATACTGTCAGGTGCATGCTGAGTTTCTCATTCCTGCCGGCACAGTACCGGACCGCTTCTCTTACATGCTCCTCAAAAGGCGTCCTGCGCACCTTTTCGCTGTATTTATGGAACTTCAATAATCCCTTGGGTTTGTTTCCATAGCCCAGGCCCGGCTCCTCCAGGATCTGTTTCAGTACTTCCGCGGGGGTTGTTGTTTTTTCGGGGGACAAATCCTCGTAGAAGGGGTATTCCGGAAGCTGCTCAAAGAACCGGCTGATTTCCGGTTCACCGGCAATCCACTTTTTCTGCGCCTCGGGAGAAATGCGCTCAAGATTTTCGAGGGCACGGTAAAGGGATTTGAACATGCGGGAGGCGGCTCCGGAGGCCGGGATAAAACGAATGATGTGAAAATCGGGACCGTTCTGCCGGAAAACCTCCAGGTAATGTTGCTCGTCTCCGTCTGTCAGACACATGATCCCCTTCCCGGGAGTGGCAGGCATGGTAATGTCCGCGGGCGGAAATCCCGTTTTAAAGTATTTTATCTGGCGGTTGATCTCATCAATCGCTATACCCCTTTCCTGAATTTGGTGCAGATCTTTCTGGCTGAACATCATGTTGGATTTTTACTTTAACAACCGCATTTTTGAAATGTTTAAACCCGTTTTCCCGCATCCCGGCCTGCCTGAAGTGCTGCAATGTTCATCCGGACCACATCCTCCCCTTTTCTTCCGAACAGGGTCTCCATGGCCTCCTCTAACTTTTTGGCTGGCAGATCCAGATGAACCGAAGCGGCGCCCAGCATCACCATGTTGGATACCCTCCTGGAACCCACTTCTCCGGCAATCTTCTCTGCATCCAGCAGGATATGGTTCCTGACCTTTCTGATCTCCGCAAAAATCTGTTCATCAACGGGGTAATCCTCAATGTTCCGGAAAGGATTGCTGCTGGTAACGATCCATCCCTCCGCAGCCAGAAAAGGAAGGTGGCGAAGGGCCTCCATGGGTTCTACGGACAGGATCATATCACATTCTCCTTCGGGGATCAGATCAGAATGCACCGGCTTATCGGAGATCCTCAGGTGGGATTCCACCGCACCTCCCCGCTGGCTCATTCCGTGCACTTCAGCCTGTTTCAGGTAGCGTCCGGACTCCACTGCGGCTATTCCGATCACCGCGGCGATGGACAGGATCCCCTGTCCCCCCACCCCCGCCAGTATAATATCCTTTTTCATATTTTCCTCTTACTTTTTCTAACTCAACTAACTCAACTAACTCTTTTCTTTCTTACCATTTGAATACACTCCCGCTGCGAAATGACCACCGAAACTCCCTGATGGGCCAGCTCCTCCCTGATAATGGCCACATTCTTATCATGGTTCTTTCTCAACGGGATCATTACCCTGACGTGCTCTTTTTCCACACCAAGTCCCCCGCATATTTCAACCAGCCGGCCGGTGGCATGGGATTTTTGTCCCCCCGTCATGCCGGTGGTGGAATTATCCGAGATGATCACTGTCACGGGAGACGCTTCCAGCACCGCATCGAGCAGACCCGTCATTCCCGAATGGGTGAATGTGGAATCTCCGATCACTGCCACCGAAGGGAACATCCCAGCATCAGCCGCCCCCTTTGCCATGGTTACCGATGCCCCCATGTCCACACAAGAATTGATGGCATTATACGGTGGAAGGGCACCCAGGGTGTAACAGCCTATATCGGAAAAGACCCTGCCCGGACCGTAATCCGCAATTGCTTCATTCAATGCCTTGAACATATCGATGTGACCGCATCCATTACAGAGCGCGGGCGGCCTGTCTTTTACGATTTCAGGAACTGTTACCGGTTGCCCCTCCCGGACACCCAGTGCTTTTTCCACAAGCGAGGGATTCAGCTCCCCGTCACGGGGCAGTGCACCATCCATCCTTCCCCTGATCACATACCTGCTTTCCAGGACCCCCCTGAGCGATTCCTCCACCAAAGGGTATCCCTCTTCAAGCACAAAGACCTCCTCCACTGCATTCACAAAATTCCTCAGCAATTCGGGGTGGACCGGATACTGCGATATCTTCAGCACGGGATCATCCAGCCGATGCATTTCTGCCACCTCCCTGTAATAATTGTATGCCAGTCCGCATGCAATGACACCCCGTTTTTTACCCGTCCCTTTCTCCAGCCGGTTCAATCCCGAACTTTTTCCCTCCTCTTCAAGCTCTTCAAAGGTGGATAAGAGAAGTTTGAATTTTTTTCTGGCCAGGGCAGGCAGGAGAATGAACTGCCGCAGGTTCGCAGGAAGGGCCATGCTGTTCTCTTCCCGGGCTGCTGACCGTATCACTGCCGAGCGTGAATGGGCCAGCCTGGTGGTAACCCGGATCATGACCGGCAGACGGAATTTCTCGGAAAGCCCGAATCCGTACCGGGTGAGGTCGTAGGCTTCCTGCTGACTGGACGGCTCCAGTACCGGGATCATGGCAAACTTCCCGTAAAACCTGGAATCCTGTTCGTTCTGTGAAGAATGCATGGAGGGATCATCGGCCGCCACAACCAGCAATCCCCCGCTGACACCCGTGAGCGCAGCATTCATAAACGGGTCGGCCGCCACATTGAGCCCCACATGTTTCATACAGGCCATGGACCGTTTCCCTGCATAGGACATTCCCAGGGCCGCCTCCAGGGCTGTTTTTTCATTGACCGACCAGTCGGCATGCACATTCCGTTGCCTTGCCTGGCCGGACCGTTGAATATATTCGGTGATTTCGGTAGATGGTGTGCCCGGGTAGGCATAGACCCCTGATAATCCCGCATCCAGGGCACCCTGAGCAACAGCTTCATCTCCCAGCAGAACAAGCTTTGACATGAGCAATTCGGTTGATGGTTGCTCAAAAATATACAAAAAAATACGGCCTTCAGCTATTCTAAAACATGGTCAGGACGTCACTGTGATCACCAGTCTCCGGGACCCCCCGTGATCTCTGAACTCACAGAGATAGATCCCCTGCCAGGTACCCAGTCTGAGTCGTCCGTTGGCAATGGGCACAGTCACTGCGCTTCCCATCAGGGAAGCTTTCAGGTGTGCCGGCATATCATCCGAACCTTCAAACACGTGAGAATAGAGCGGATGGTTCTCGGGGACCAGGTGGTTCAGGAATGACTCGAAATCATCCCTGACCGACGGGTCCGCATTTTCATTGATGGTAAGACCCGCCGAGGTGTGCTGAATGAAGACATGCAGGATGCCTGTCTCCGGCAGTGAATCCAGGGCATCGGTCACCTGCCGGGTGATCAGGTGATAGCCTCTGGGCATGGGAGGCAGGGTGATGGTTTTCTGTATGACCATGTCCGGAGCTCAAGTGTTAATAAATGACAAATTTAACCCATAAATGGAGGGGGACTGTCCATTCCCCGTTTTTTTTTATCTATTTTTGGAGGATGTCTCCGCAAATAAAATATTCGGCTGCCCCGCTCCTGCTGGGACTGGCCATATGGTTGATATTTTCGGCGGAACTTGGCGCTCAGCGAAGGCAGAGCAAAGAGGAAAATCTTTTGCAGTTCTCCGGCATTGTCAGGGACCTGCAGCATCAGCCACTGCCCCATGTGAATATCATTATCCTGAATGAAAGACGGGGGACAACCGCCGATCATCGCGGTATGTTCTCTTTTGTGGTAAGGCTCAATGACACCATACTGTTCAGTCATATGGGACACAAGGCCACCATCCATGTAATCCCCGATTCGATCAGCGGAGATCAGTATCCGGCTGACATTTTCATGGTCAGTGACACCTTTCACCTGGCAGAAGTGCGGATCTATCCCTGGAAGACTTACCACGAGTTCAAAGAAGCATTTCTCGCCCTTGAGTTGCCGGATGACGATGCACAGAATGCCTATCACAACATCGCCCTGATCAAGACGCAGATCAAAGTGAATGAACAGGGCACCACCCCCAATGTGAACTTCCGTGAGGTGATGAAACAACAATACAATCAGTTATATACGGCCGGACAGTACCCCTATTACACCATCTTTGATCCCATGCGGTGGGCCAGGTTCTTCGAATCACTCCGCAGTGGTGACTTTAAACAGGATGATTGACCATCCGGCACAATTTTCAAACATTTTCCGCAGTTAATACTATATTCGGGAAACCTCAATGATGATTCGTCTTTTCACCTGGTCCCTTTTTTTTCTGGTGTCCACCTCCGGCGCAATGCTCGCCCAGGAAACCGCCTGGGTTCGCGGCACCATCACCGACAGCCTGGACCAGGCGATTGAACTTGCCAATGTGTCCATCCTGGGACGACAGGAAGGCACCATGACCGGCGCAGATGGGACATTTCAGATCCGGGTGCCCTCCGGACGCTCTTTTACCCTTGTGGTTTCCTGCGTTGGATTTCGCACGGAGCAATTCAACGTGCGCCTGCAGGCAGGTGAGACGGAGGAACGACGCATTATCCTGAAGCATGATATCCGATCGCTGCAGGAAGTATCCGTCAGTGCCAGGCAGGAACGGGCAAGCACTTTCAGGAGGATCAATATCGAGGAACTGAACTACATGCCCACCACCACCGGCAAAGTGGAAGCCATCATCAAATCACAGGCAGGAGTCAGCTCCAGCAATGAGCTCAGTTCCCAGTACTCGGTCAGGGGCGGCAATTTTGATGAGAACCTTGTGTATGTGAATGACATTGAAATCTACAGACCTTTTTTGGTGCGTTCCGGAGAGCAGGAGGGGCTGAGCTTCATCAACTCCGACCTGGTCTCCTCGGTGAAATTCTCTGCGGGAGGGTACGATGCAAGGTATGGGGACAAGATGTCCTCAGCACTGGATATCACCTATAAGAAGCCGGTGCAGTTTGCAGGTTCCGGATCCCTGAGCCTGCTGGGCGCATCGGCCCATGTGGAAGGAAGTTCCCGGACACAACGGTTTACCTACCTGGCCGGATACCGGTACAAAACCACTTCGTACCTGCTGAACACCCTGCAGACGAAGGGGGACTACAAACCTCAGTTCTCGGATTTCCAGGCGCTCCTCTCCTACCGGTTTACCAGGAAGCTGGAAATATCCTTTCTCGGCAATTATTCATCCAACAAATACAGGTTCATCCCCAGCGAGACGGATGTGGAATTCGGTACCAAGGATCTGCCGCTCAACCTGAAGATCTATTACGAGGGTCAGGAAGTGGACCGTTTCGATACATACCTGGGGTCACTCTCCCTGCAGTACCGCCCGCTGCAGAGCGTTTCTCTGAAATTTACCGGATCTGCTTTCAGGACATCGGAACAGGAGACCTTCGACATTCTGGGACAGTACTGGATCAATGAACTGGATAATACCATCCAGTCCGAAACCTACGGCGACAGTATCCTCAATGTGGGAGTCGGCACCATGCTGTCCCATGCCAGGAATTACCTGGATGCCATTGTGGTCACAACCTCACACCTGGGAAGTTACCAGACGGACCACAACCGTCTGCAGTGGGGATTCACCTTCAAGTACCAGGATTTTTATGACCGTATCAGGGAATGGGAACTGCTGGATTCCTCCGGGTATGTGCTGCCCGATCTGGAAAACCGGATTGAGATGCTGGAGTTCAGGCAGTCGGAACAGCGGATCGCTTACGGACACTTCAGCGGATTCATTCAGAATACCCTGGAGATCAACAGTCCGAAGGCTGACTTTTTCATAACCACAGGTTTGCGGGGAACGCGCTGGGATTACAACAGGACCCTGATGGTAAGCCCGCGGATCACACTCAGTGTGCAGCCTTTCTGGGAACGGGATATGATGTTCCACCTTTCGGCAGGATATTATTTCCAGCCTCCGTTCTACAAAGAGATGAGGAGACCCGACGGCAGCATCAACGAGGATATCCGTCCGCAGCGTTCCATTCATCTGCTGGTGGGAGGTGACTACATATTCTCCATGTGGGACAGGCCCTTCAAGCTGTCCGCCGAGGCTTACCACAAATGGCTGGATGACCTGATCCCCTACAAGATCGAGAATGTGCGGCTCAGTTACGCCGGGGAGAACATATCCAGCGGATTTGCCCGCGGAATTGATTTCAAACTGAACGGGGAATTCGTGCATGGCGCCGAATCCTGGATGACCCTCTCGCTGCTGCAGACCCGGGAAGATGTGGAAGGTGACTTTGCATATACATTCGATGGAAAGGATTATGTACGGACGGAGGCCGGGGAGTTCCCGCGGCCCACAGATCAGCTTTTCACGTTCGGACTCTACTTCCAGGACTATTTCCCCAACAATCCGGATTACAAGGTCCACCTGAACGCTTTCTACGGTACCGGCCTTCCGCTGAGCAGTCCCCATGCTGAACAATACTTTACCAAACTCAGGATGAAGCCCTACAGAAGGGTGGACATCGGGTTCTCCAAAGTGATCAAACGGGAAACGGACCAGTACGGGGACAGGAACCCGCTCAGGGTGTTCAAAAGCATCTGGATCAGCGGTGAAATATTCAACCTGCTCGGGATCCGGAATGTGGCATCCTACCTCTGGATCAGGACCATCTCCGACCAGCAGGGCATTCCCGGCCGGTTCGCTGTGCCCAATTATCTGACGGGGAGAAGATTCAACGTAAAGCTTTCCGTGCAGTTCTGATATCCTTGGTCTTTCAGAACTTTCGTGTAACTTTAAGGCTTCATTTGATCAACCCTCACCGAATAATTTGAACGGATGAATACACAAGATTACATTCTGCGCGAAGAAAAATACGGAGCCCATAACTACCATCCGCTGCCCGTGGTTCTTGACCGCGGCCAGGGTGTCTATGTATGGGATGTGGAAGGCAAACGTTATTACGACTTCCTCTCGGCATACTCCGCACTGAACCAGGGACACTGCCATCCCAGGATCATCGAAGCCCTGACTACCCAGGCCGGGCAACTGACCCTCACTTCAAGGGCTTTTTACAACAGCGTACTGGGTGAGTTCGACGAATACATGACCGGCACCTTCGGTTATGACAAAGTGCTTCCCATGAATTCAGGTGCGGAAGGAGATGAAACGGCACTGAAACTCTGCCGGAAATGGGCCTACGAAAAGAAGGGGATCCCGGAGAACGAGGCGAAGATCATTGTATGCGAGGGGAATTTTCACGGCCGGACCATCACCATCATTTCCATGTCCACCGATCCGGATGCCTACAAGGGATACGGTCCGTATACCCCGGGGTTCGTAACCATCCCCTATAACGATGCAGATGCCCTGGCAAAAGCGCTTGAGGACCCGAATGTGGCTGGTTTCCTGGTAGAGCCGATCCAGGGAGAAGCGGGAGTATTTGTGCCCGATGAGGGCTACCTTTCCAAAGCTTACGCGCTCTGCAGGGAAAAAAATGTCTTGTTCATAGCCGATGAAGTGCAGACAGGGCTGGCCAGAACGGGAAAAATGCTGGCATGTGATCATGAAGGGGTAAGACCGGATATCCTGATCCTGGGCAAAGCGCTTTCAGGCGGAGTTTATCCCGTATCGGCGGTACTGGCGGACGACGAGGTCATGCTTTGTATCCGTCCGGGTGAGCACGGCTCCACCTACGGGGGGAACCCGATCGCCGCCAGAGTGGCCATGGCGGCCCTGGAAGTGATCAAAACAGAAAAGCTGGCAGAAAATGCGACGGTACTGGGTGAAATATTCCGCACCCGGCTGAAGGAGATCAATTCGCCCATGGTTGAAACGGTCCGGGGAAAAGGATTGCTCAATGCCATGGTCATCAGACCCACCCGTGGCAAAACCGCCTGGGATGTCTGCCTGGCACTCAAAGAGAACGGTTTGCTTGCCAAACCTACCCACCAGGACATCATCAGGTTCGCCCCTCCCCTGGTAATCAACGAGGAGCAGATCCGGGAATGCACGGAGATCATCCGCACTACCATTACTTCCTTCGCGTGATGACCCACCTGCAGTCATGCGCCGCCTGAACAGATATATCTGGGTCCTGATGCTGCTGCCCTGGCTGAACGGCTGCAGGGAACCCGGCACTCTTTCGCGGAATATTCCCGTCGGCATCGATCCTTCGGACCTGCAGGATGACCGGACCCACCAGGGTATCTACATGGAAAGGCGCGACCGGGTTTTGTCCATGCTGGACAAGGGGTATGTGATCCTCTGCGCATCGGACCGGGAAAGCCACAACCGGCATGAATTCCGCCCCAACAATTACTTTTACTATCTCACCGGGATCGATATGCCGGAGACCTTTGCCGTTCTGAGTGACGTGGAGACCGATCATTACACGCTGGCACTCCCCCCCCGCACCATCCGGTCGATGATCTATGAGGGAGCGCCTGCTTCCGCGGAGGAGGTAAAAGCCCGGTTCGGAGCTGACCGGGTCCTGGAGGACCCCGACTTCCGGAGCTGGCTCACGGAGATCCTGTCTTCGGGATACCCAGTCTACCTGGATGGGTCGGATCATTCCCTCGTGGACCGGATTCAACATCTGGCAGGGAAGGAAGTTCCCGCCCAGTTCAGGCATATCGGGGAGCTGGTGGATGAAATGCGCGTGATCAAAGGCTCGCTGGAAGTGCAGCGATTGCAGAAAGCCTGCAATATCACCGCCGAAGCACTCACCCGGGTGATGGAGGCCTGTACCCCGGGAAAATACGAATTTGAAATGGAGGCCCTGATCGAGGGCACCTTCCGGAGTTATGGTGCTGCCATGCCGGGATTTGCTTCCATCGTGGGATCCGGGCCCAACAGCACCATTCTGCACTACGAGCAGAATATGCGGAAGATGGAAGACGGAGACCTGCTGCTCATGGATATCGGAGCGGAATACGGCTGTTACACCGCCGACATCAGCCGCACCATTCCTGTCAGCGGAAAGTTCAGCGCACCGCAGAAAACCATTTACCAGCTTGTGCTGGATGCCCAGCGGGCCGCCATCGAACGGATGAAGCCCGGAAATATGTTCATGGATGGCCACCTGGCCGCAAAAGAGGTGCTTGTCGACGGACTGGCGGAACTGGGGCTGATCACCGACCGCCACTCCCCCTGGCAGATCAAATTCTATATCCTCTATCCTTCCTCTCATTTCCTGGGCATGGATGTGCATGACGTGGGTGAAATGGGGGGCAGTTTCAGCCATTTCATGCAACACACCCCCGGTGATTCCATCATCAGCAGGGTGCTGGAACCGGGGATGGTACTGACCATTGAGCCCGGTCTTTATTTCAGGGAACGGGGACTGGAGCAGCTCCCGGAGATCTTCGGCAGCGAAGCTGACAGCAGCGAACTTGCCGCCTTTGCCGAACAGATAAGTCCTGTCTATGAGCAGTACAGGAATACCGGTGTGCGGATCGAGGATGATATACTTATTACCGCCGACGGAAACCTGAACCTGTCCAGGTATGCCCCCAGGGAAATTGCGGAGATCGAAGCGATCATGAAACAGGAATAACAGGTCCGGGTCAACGCGGGAATTCTTTATCCCGCATGACGCTCCCGCAACACTTGTTCCACATCTCCGATCCCGTACCCCCTTGCCGAAAGCAGCACGAGGAGGTGGTATACCAGGTCAGCCGACTCATTCAGGAACAGGTCATCATGCCGGTCCATGGCTTCGATGATAAGTTCAGCAGCTTCTTCGCCCACCTTCCGGGCAATCTGTCTGATCCCGGCATGGAACAGACCGGCGGTGTATGATCCTTCCGGTAGCTCTTTCTTTCTCCGTTCGATCAGGTCCTGCAACGCATACAGGAACCCGCTTTTTTCCAGGTTTTTCTCATCAAAACAGGTATCGCTCCCCGTATGGCAGACCGGTCCGTCCGGACGGACCTTGACCAGCAGCGTATCCCGGTCACAATCTTCCAGGATCTCGACCACGTGCAGGAAATTACCGCTTTCCTCACCCTTGGTCCAGAGCCGTTTCCTGGTGCGGCTGTAAAAAGTCACCTTCCCTTCCTTCCGGGTCCGTTCCAGAGCTTCCCTGTTCATGAAACCGAGCATCAGTACGCTGCGGGTTTCCGCATCCTGAATGATGGCAGGAACCAGTCCGTTCATTTTCTTAAAGTCCATATTACCTGACTACTATGTTATTTCTTTTCAAATAATCCTTTAATACCGGTACGGGAATCTCATTGTAATGAAAAATGCTGGCCGCAAGTGCGGCATCTGCATGGCCGTCACGAAAAACCTCCAGAAAATGCTCCATGTTCCCCGCCCCGCCGGATGCGATCACGGGGATGGAAAGACCGGAGGAAAGTTCCCGCAGGGTGTCGCAGGCAAACCCGTTCCTTGTGCCGTCGTGATTCATGGAGGTGAAGAGGATCTCGCCCGCACCCCTTTCCTGGGCTTCCCTTGCCCAGCTGAACAGCTCCTTTTCCGTCGGGATCCTTCCACCGTTCACAAAGACCGTCCATTTGTTCTGCTCCAGTTTCGCATCGATGGCCACCACCACGAACTGGGTTCCGAACCCCCGTGCGATCCGGTCGATCAATCCGGGCTCCCTGACCGCGGAGGAATTGATGGAAACCTTATCGGCCCCTGCGGACAGAAGCACATCGGCATCTCCCAGATCGTTAATGCCCCCGCCCACGGTGAAAGGGATATGCAGGTGCGCCGCGATCCGTTCCACCAGGTCTGCAAACAGCTTCCTGCCTTCATGCGTGGCGGTGATGTCCAGGTAAACCAGTTCATCAGCCCCCTCCTGTGCGTATCTGGCGCCCAGTTCCACGGGATCCCCCACGTCCACCACATTTTCGAACCTGATCCCCTTGACTGTCTTCCCGTTCCTGATATCCAGGCAGGGTATGATCCTTCTGGCCAGCATCACCCGTCGCGTTTATGGATATAATTTTTCAGGGATCCCAGACTGATCCGCTTTTCATAGATGGCTTTTCCGATGATCGCCCCATCGATCCCGTTTTCCTCCAGTTCTTTCAGATCTTCAAGGCGGGAGATCCCGCCGCTGGCAACCAGGAACAGGGATCCCAGCTTTTGTTTGATCCCGGTATAAATGCCGGTGGAAGGCCCCCCCAGCATACCGTCCCTGTCGATATCGGTACAGATGGCCTTCTCCACGCCTTTTTCCAGATAACCGGCCAGGAATTCCTCCAGATCAAGGGCCGTTTCCTCACCCCAGCCCGAGACCGCGATCTTTCCCGCTTTGAAGTCGGCACCCAGGATCACCTTCTGCGGACCGTATTTTTCAAGCCATCCCAGGAAGACAGCAGGTTCCTTGACAGCCACGCTGCCGCCGGTGATCATCCGGGCTCCCGACTCAAATACGATGCGTACATCCTCATCGCTGCGCAGTCCGCCTCCCGCATCAATGACCAGCGCAGTCTGCAGGGCAATCTTTTCCAGGATCCTGTAGTTGACCACCCGCCGTTCCCTGGCTCCGTCCAGGTCCACCAGGTGGAGTCTTTTCATCCCGTGGTCTTCAAGCATTCTTGCCATCTCCAGCGGGTCACCGTATTCCTTTTTCTGGCTGAAATCACCCCGGGTAAGCCTGACACACTTCCCCTGTATAATATCTATGGCCGGAATGATCTCGATCATAGCCTGAGGAAATTTGAAAGGATTCGCTGACCCGGATCGCCGCTTTTCTCAGGGTGGAACTGCGTGGCATAAAAATTGCCTTTCTGCAGGGCTGCACTGAACGGGACCATGTATTCCGATTCTGCCACAGTATATTCACAAACAGGCACATAGTAGGAGTGAACAAAATAAACGAAGGTGCCTTTCAGTGTTGCATCAAACAAATCGCCCCGCACCCGGTCCAGGCTGTTCCATCCCATGTGGGGCACTTTCAATCCGGCGGGAAAGCGTCTGACCGGCTGATCAAAGATCCCGATGCATGCAGTATCATGCTCTTCCGACCACCGGCACATGAGCTGCTGTCCCAGGCAGATCCCGAGCACGGGTTGCTCCAGTGAAGCGATCAGCGTATCCATATTTCTTTCCTTGAGGTAACGCATGGTTGTTGCCGCTTCCCCCACACCGGGAAATATCACCCTGTCAGCCTTCCTGATGGTTTCCGGGTCGTCTGAAATCTCTGCTGAAACCCCCAGCCGCCGCAGGGCATAATCGACCGATCTGATGTTCCCCGCATTATATTTGATAATAACAACACCCATTGATCATTCCATATTTACAGCTTACACCGTGTTACAGCTTCCCCTTGGTAGTGGGCAGGCGGTTGTTCCCGGGATCAAGCTTCACCGCCTGCCTGATGGCCCGGGCAAATGCCTTATAAATAGCCTCGATCTTGTGATGTGCATTACTCCCCCTGACCCGCACATGCAGATTGCACAGGGCTGCATCCGAGAAACTCTTAAAAAAATGAAAAAACATTTCGGTGGGCACATCCCCGACCATTTCCCGGCGGAAATGCACATCCCACTCCACCCAGGGTCTGCCGCCCAGGTCAATGGCCACCTGAGCCAGTGCGTCATCCATGGGCAGTATAAAAGCATACCGCTCAATCCCTCGCTTATCGCCCAGTGCCTCCAAAAACGCCTGACCCATGGCAATACCCGTATCCTCAATGGTGTGGTGCTCATCCACGTGGAGATCCCCGGTGGTTTTCACAGTCAGGTCAAGTCCGCCATGCCGTCCCAGCTGTTCAAGCATGTGATCGAAAAAGCCCAATCCCGTGGATATGTCGGTCCTGCCTTCCCCATCCAGCGAGAGCTCCACGCGGACCCGGGTTTCCGCTGTCACCCTCTCGGCCACCCCCCGCCGCATGGAAGCCCTGATATGCCGGCAAATGGTGTCCCAGTCCGCGCTCACCAGGTCGGTCTGACCGCTTAGTCCCCGCTCCCCGAGGCCCGCCTTCATGGAATCTTCCCCGAAAAGGATCCCCCGGGATCCCAGGTTCCGGGCTAGCTCCATATCGGAGAGCCTGTCACCGATCACAAAGGAATTTGCCAGGTCATAATCTCCTTCCATGTACCGCCGGAGCATGCCGGTGGCCGGTTTCCTGTTGGGGGAGCGATCTTCAGGAAGGGAGGGATCAATCAGGACCGCATCAAATTCCACGCCCTCATTCCTGAAGGCGGTGATGAATTTATCCTGGGGAGGTCTGAATTTTTCCTCCGGGAACGCTTCGGTTCCCAATCCGTCCTGGTTGGTCACCACAACCAGTTCGAAATCGGTGAAATTCCTCAGCTGATACAGATTTCTGAATACACCGGGCATGAATTCCAGCTTTTCCAGCGAATCCACCTGGTAGTCCTCCTCCGGTTCCCTGATCAGGGTCCCGTCCCGGTCCAGGAAAATAACTTTCTTCATACGTATGCGTTTAATGCTTTCAATAGCAGCCCGTTCTCTTTCCCGGTTCCGACGGTGATCCGGAGACAACCCGCACACAGGGGAACAGAAGATCGGTCACGTACGATGATCCCCCGTTCCATCAAATACCTGTATACCCTGCGGGAATCATCCATCTTTACCAGTAAAAAATTGGCATCCGAGGGATAGATCCGTTGAACGAAAGGAAGGCTGCCCAGTCTTTCCGCCAGCAATTCCCTTTCCTTCAGGATCAGGTCCACCCAGCGCTCCATGGCTGCGGGTTCCCGCAGACTTTCCAGCACCCGGTCCAGTGTCAGTGCACTGATGTTATAGGGGTATTTCACCGCGGTAAGATAGCCGATCAACTCCCGTTGGGCAAAAAGCATTCCCAGCCGGACGCCTGCCAATCCCCAGGCCTTGGAAAAGGTCTGCAGCACCACCAGGTTCTTTTTACCGGGTAACACCGGGAGCAATCCCCCTTCCCTGCTAAAATCAACGTAAGCCTCATCCACAACCACCATGCACTGCACCGTGTCAATGATACGGAGCAGGGAGCGGCGGTCCAGTGAATTGGAGGTCGGATTGTTCGGGGAGCACAGGAAGATCAGCCGGGTATATTCGTCCACGGCCCCGGTCACAGCATCCGGATCAAGACTGAAATCCTCCCGCAGAAGGACAGATCTTCGCTCCACATCGTTCACGGCAGCACAAACCCCGTACATCCCGTAGGTGGGATCCACCGTGATGACATTGTCGCGGCCCGGTTCGCACAGCACCCTGAAAAGCAGATCGATCCCTTCATCGCTGCCGTTCCCCAGGAAGAGACACGCGGGATCCTGACTTTTCAGGCGGGCAATCTCCTCCTTCAGCCTTCGCTGTTTGGGGTCGGGATACCTGTTCAACGGGGCATTGAAGGGATTTTCATTGGCATCCAGGTATACGGAGGCGGAACCGGGGAATTCATCCCTTGCGGATGCATAGGGGACCAGTTCCCTGATGTTTGACCGGACCAGCCGCGTTATATCAAACCTGCTCTTCATCCTCAGAACTGTACGCATCATCCTCAGCATTCAGACGGATGGCCACCGCATTACTGTGGGCCTTCAGGTGTTCCGCCTCCGCCATTGCCATGACTGCATCCCCGATGTTGTGCAGTCCGTATTTGCTGATCTCCTGGAATGTGATCTTCTTGCTGAAGCTGTCCATATCCACACCGCTGAAGGAATGTGCCCATCCGTTGGTAGGGAGGGTGTGGTTGGTACCGGAAGCATAATCCCCCGCACTTTCCGGTGAATAGTTCCCGAGGAATACGGATCCCGCATTGACCACCTTATCTGCAAGCTCCCGGTAATTCTTCGTGGCGATGATCAGATGCTCGGGTGCGTATAAATTGATCATTTCCATGATCTCCTGCTGGTTGTGCAGCAGAATGATCTTGCTGTGGGCCAGGGCCGCGGCTGCTATCTCCTTTCTGGGCAAAGATTCCAGCTGGATGTCAATCCGCGCCTGGACCTGTTCGATCAGATCAGCAGATTCGGTCAGCAGCAATACCTGGCTGTCCCTTCCGTGTTCTGCCTGTGAAAGCAGATCGGAAGCCACAAAATCCGGATTGGCCGAATCATCGGCAACCACTGCCAGCTCGGATGGGCCCGCGGGCAGATCAATGGCCACTTTGTCGCGGCTGACGATCTGTTTCGCCATGTTCACGTACTGGTTTCCCGGTCCGAAGATCTTGTTGACGGCAGGAATGGTTTCTGTGCCATATGCCATGGCCGCGATGGCCTGGGCTCCTCCCACCCGGAAAACCCTGTCGATCCCCAGCAGATCGGCAATATAACTGATGCTTGTGTTGATCTTCCCGGATTTGCCGGGAGGTGTGCAGATCACCACCTCCGGGCATCCGGCCAGCTTGGCGGGAATACCCAGCATCAATGCGGTTGAGAGCAGGGGTGCCGTCCCCCCCGGAATATAGAGTCCGACACTGCTGATGGGAACGGATCTCTGCCAGCACCTGACACCGGCCGTGGTCACGATCGTTTCCGTGTGGGTGACCTGCTTTTTATGAAAAGTCTGAATGTTCCACTGGGCTTCATCGATAGCACGCTTCAGCCTTTTACTCACCTCCCCCCGGGCTGCCTGCAACTCTTCCCTGCTCACCTCGATGGAATCAAGTTCCACTTTGTCAAACGACCTTGTATAGCTTCTGAGTGCCTCATCACCTCCTCCGGCCACACCGGATACGATTTTTCGGACCTGCTCTTCCAGGGCAGAATAATCCATGACGGGTCGCTGGAGCAATTCAGACCATTGTCTGCGTGCGGGATAGTTGATTCTGTTCATCATATCATATACATTTTATGGATACCGGAACCATTTATGTGATCATTTTTTCGATGGGAATGACCAGGATTCCCTGGGCTCCCAGTTCCCTCAACCGGTCAATGACAGCCCAGAATTCTTTTTCACTGAGCACGGAATGCACCGAACTCCACCCCTTTTCAGCCAGTGCCATTACGGTGGGACTCTTCATTCCGGGGATAACCCGGATAATCTCCTCAAGCCTGTCGTTTGGAGCATTCAGCAGGATATATTTATTGTTGGAAGCAGCCAGTACACTCCTGATGCGGAACCTCAAATCCGTCAACAGGCCCAGCTGCTCCCCGCCCAGGTTCCTGTTGGCGATGATCACCGCTTCGGATTGCATGACTGTTTCCACCTCTTTCAGTCCGTTGCTGATCAGGGTGCTGCCCGTGCTCACGATATCAAAGATGGCATCCGCCAGACCGATGGAGGGCGCGATCTCAACGGAACCGTTGATGACATGGACTTCCGCTTTGATCCCGTGTTCGCGGAGGAAATTTCCCAGGATCACCGGGTAAGAGGTGGCAATACGCTTGTGCTCCAGGTTTTCCAGGCCCTGGTAGGTCTCGGACCTGGGGATGGCCAGTGAAAGCCTGCACCGGGCAAATCCCAGCCTTTCCAGCAGATCCACCTGGCACTGCCTCTCCACATATTCGTTTTCTCCCACAATACCGATGTCGGTTACGCCATCCTCCACATACTGCGGTATGTCGTCATCCCGCAAATAGATCACCTCGAGGGGGAATTCCTGGGCCACTGACCTGAGTTTCCTGGATCCGTTGGTCAGGGAGATCCCCGCCTCCATGAGCAGTTCCAGGGATTTCTCGCTGAGCCTTCCCGTCTTCTGAATGGCAATTCTCAATCTTTTCATCTGTGCAGCATATTAAAAAAAAAGGTCTGCAGCATCTGCAAACCTATCCAAATATCATCGGGGGTTACATCGAACTGCACGGGGTCCTAACCAGTCGACTGGTGATGGTGATGATGTCTCCCGTGCAATACCGTGTTTACCATTTCTTTGTTGTGTGATGCAATATTAGTGAATAATTGAATAACAACAAATAAGATGCACCGGAAATTTTTACCGGATCCGCTGTTAAATATCCTTAAGCAGCACATTGGCAGGGGATTCCCTGATGGAGTGCATGAGGTGTTCGTGGACCCTGGCAATCCGCTGCAGTTCATCTGACTCCGTTACATAGAGCTGGTCACCCCCGGTCATTTCAAGCCTGTTGTACACATATTCCACCGTGATCCTGTGAATGTCCACCGAAGGCTGGTATAATCGGTCCCTGGGCTTATCCGAAGCGAGCTCGGCCAGGATTCCCGCGTTGACGAGATCATAGACAAGCTCATTGACCAGTCTGATGGGAATACCCAGTTTATGGCTCAGTGTATCCGCACTCCAGGGCTCCACACCCTCCTCAAAATTCCTGATGATCTGATGGGCGATCAGCAGCGTCAGTATCTTTTTGTTGTTATAACTCAGCTTCAGCGCATCCTCCTCGAATTCGTAATTTTCTATGTTCTGATAGGCGAAGGATAATTCTGCGCCCATCAGTACGATCAGCCAGGTGATCTGAAGCCACAGCAGGAACAATGGCAGCGCGGCAATACTTCCATACAGCGTATTGAACTTGAATACCCCGACCTGCAGGTCCTGGTAAAGCGCCTGGAAGATCATGGCTATCGTGCCCGCGATCACCCCCGCGATCAGTGCATATTTGAATTTAACCTTCGTATTGGGCATCACAATATACACAATGGTGAACAGGAGCCAGATGGAGATATAGGGAACCGATTTGATCAGGAAGACAATGACAGGCTGGAAGAGCTCGATCTCAGTGGCGGCTGACTGGATCTTCACCATGAAGCTTCCCGAGAGCCCGATGGCAAAGGGGCCCAGGATCATGATAGCCAGGTAGTCGGAAAATTTCCTTCCGAAAGAACGGGCCTTCCGGATCTGCCAGATGTCATTGAAAGAGGCCTCAATGTTATTCAGGACCTGGATCACAGACCAGAACAGGATCACTCCACCCACCCCGGCAAGGATACCCCCGCTTGCCTTTTCCAGGAAACTGTCCACCAGGTTGGTCACCCAGTTCATGATCTCCTCCTGTCCCTGCATGCTGTTCGTAATGACCTCATGCATCCTGTCCTCAAATCCGAAATTCCTGGCAATGGCAAATGCGATGGCGAAAATGGGTACGATGGAGAGCATCGTGAAATAGGTCAGTGCGGCCGCCCTGAGCGATGCACGGTCCTCAAAGAAACCTTTAACAGCAAGAATATAGATCCGGGATTGCCTGATCAGGAACGTCCGCCTGCGCGATTTGGAGGTGAGATCATGCGACCAGATCTCTTCCCTGAAGAAGGTCCTTATCTTTTTATACATCCCCCACGCTTTGATCTCACAAATATAAAGGAAAAATTAACTTTGCATGAAAATCTCTGAGAATGGCCACCTTAAAGGACAGGTTCGCGCACTGGAAAAAAAGCCGTTCGGGCTGGAAGAAAGCAGGTGATATCTTTTTCTGGGTACTTTTGGTCCTGCTGATCCTGCCGGGACCCAGAAAGGTGATCTCCACCGCTGTGAACAGGATCGTGCTGCTGGTGAGAAATCCTTCCATGCCCGGTTCATCTTCCCGGATTCAACTTCAGCCGGATGACTATCAATGGATGCTGAAGGACGCCGGCGGCGGAATCATTTCCATGGACCGTTTCACCGGGCAGGTGGTTTTTTTGAATTTCTGGGCCACCTGGTGCCCTCCCTGCGTGGCGGAACTGCCCGAGATCCAGCGGGCATACGACCGGTACGGGGACCGGGTTGCCTTTGTGCTGGTTACCGGAGAGGAGCCCGAAAGGGTCCGCCGGTTTTTTGAAAAACACGGATACCGGCTGCCCGTTTATTACCAGGCGGGCCCCGTTCCGGAGGTGCTGGCGCACAACTCCATTCCCACCACCTTCATCCTCTCGAGGGACGGAAAACTGGTGCTCAAAAAAACCGGGGCGGCCAACTGGGACTCGGGAGCCACCTCCCGGATGTTCGAAAAACTGATCAGGTAGTTTTCCTGTAACTGACCACGGCTAGCGTGAGGATCGTTGATGCATACACAAGCATGCTGAAGAATTCACGGCTGATATCCCGGAATCCGGACCCCTTCAGCAGGATCATCCGGATCACCCGCATGAAATAGGCCAACGGATTGACCCGGTTCATCTCCTGTGCCCAGTCCGGCATGCTTTCCGTGGGAGTGAACACCCCGCTCATCAGAATAAAGGTGACCATGAAGAAGAAGGACATGAACATCAGTTGCTGCTGGGTGTGGGACATGGTGGAAAGGAACAGGCCGATCCCCAGCACCGCTAACAGGTAGATAGCTGCGAAAAGGAATAAAAGCAGCGGACTCCCCACAATGGGCAGATCATATAAAAGCCGTCCCAAGATCAATCCGAAACCCAGTTCGAAAAGGGCAATGATCCAGAAAGGCAGCAATTTGGCTATGATGAAGTGGGTTTTCCGTATGGGCGTCACATTGATCTGTTCGGTGGTCCCCATTTCTTTTTCCCTGACCAGGTTCAGCGCGGTGAGTAACATCCCGATCAGGGTGACCAGGATCACCAGGATCCCGCAGAACATGTATATCTTGTAATCAAATTCGGGATTGTACCAGAATGCGGGGATGATCTCCAGGGAGGGCATGCCCGCTGAAGATTCAGGTCCGGATAATCCGGTCCTGAGCTGGCTGTTGAAACCCGTGATGATCCGGGTGCAATAGGCCTGGATTAGACCCGCCTCGGTGGCATTGATGGCATTGATCACCAGTTGAAGGTCCGCGGATCCTTCCCGGAACAGCCCCTTCTCAAAATCATCTTTTACATGAAGGATCACATCCACTTTGTCCCTGTGCAACCACCTGGTCGCCTCCCTGTCATCCCCCGTTTGCAGGGTGATCCTGAAAAAGGGTGATCCTGTAAAACTGGATACAAGCAGCCGGCTGGCCGTGGAATGGTCTTGGTCCACCACAGCCATTTTGATATCCTTCATCTCCAGGCTGGCCGCATAGGTCAGGATGATCATCTGGACCAGGGGGATGACGAAGATGACCGGCAGCATGAACCGGTTCCGGAAGATCTGTTTGAACTCTTTGACCAGTAATGTATAGATTATCCTCATGTTGGACAACGGTTTATATGATGCGGATACACCTGTTCACTCAAGCCGGATATTGAACCTTTTCAGTGCTGCCAGGATAAAGAATACGGTCATTCCCAGCAGGATCAGTGTTTCTTTCCAGATAAAAGCCATGCCGGTTCCCTTCAGCATCACGTTCTTCACGATCACGATGAACCACCTGGCCGGCATGATGGAAGAAAACCATTGCAGGATCTTCGGCATGTTGTCGATGGGAAATATGAAACCCGACAGCAGGATGGTGGGCAGCAGGAGTCCCACCATACTGAAGACCATGGCTATCTGCTGGGTACTTGCATGCGTGGAGATCAAAACACCCAGGGAAAGGGCCAGGGTTATATAAAGGAGGCACTCCAGCATCAGGATCCAGATACTGCCCATCACGGGCACCCTGAATACCAGATACCCCAAGAGAATGATGGTCGCCGCATTGACCAGTGAAAGCAGTACATAGGGCGTGACCTTCCCCAGGATGATCTCCACAGGTTTCAGGGGCGAGGCCAGCAACAGTTCCATGGTCCCGAACTCCTTTTCCCGGGTGATGGTCACCGATGTCATCAGGGAGGAGATCAACATCAGGATCAATGCCATCAGTCCAGGTACAAACATATAAACCCCCCGCATCTCTTCGTTATAAAACATCCGCGTTTTTATATCCACCGCCCAGGGCAGTGATACATCCTGGTCCAGTGACATAAAGAAGCCTGTGAGCACACCCTGGAGATAATTCAGCGCGAGCTGTGCGGAATTTGCATCGGAAGCGTCCGTGACCAGCCTGATGGCGGCCTTTTTTTCCCGCACCAGGTTTTTCTCGAAATCATGTTCAAAGATCACCGCGACCTTCGCTTCTCCGCTCCGGAACAGCGATTCAATCTCCTCTTCCCGGTCCAGGTAGCCGGCAAGAATAAAATAGCCGGAGGAGAGGATCTTACTGACTGCCTCCCGCGACAGCTGGTCCCCCGAACGGTCCCAGACCACGATCTTCACATCCCTGATCTCGTTGGTCACCACGTATCCGAACAGCACGATCATCACCACCGGCAGACCAAAGAGGATCACCAGGGTTCTCACATCCCTGAAGATGTGCTGGAACTCCTTGCTGACCAAGCCGAAAAACCTTTTCATTGCTTCCTGGCAAGTTTGATAAACACCTCGTTCATATCCCCGCAATTGTACCGTTCCTTCAGGACGGCCGGTGGTTCCAGCGCCTCGATCCTCCCGTCCACCATGATGGAAACCCGGTCACAGTATTCCGCTTCATCCATGTAATGGGTGGTGACGAAAACGGTGATGCCTTCCCGTGTAACCTCATGGATCATCTCCCAGAATTGCCGCCTGGTAATGGGATCCACTCCGCCCGTGGGCTCATCCAGGAACACGATGGCCGGTTTGTGGAAGACAGCCACTGAAAAGGCCAGCTTCTGTTTCCATCCGAGCGGGATCTTCCGGATAAACTGGTTTTGGATGTCCTGCAAACCAAGCTGTTGCAGCAACTGTTTCTCTCTTTGAAGGATGTACCTCCTGTCCAGCCCGTAAATCCCCGCATACAGCCTGATATTTTCTGAAACGGTAAGATCCTCGTAAAGCGAGAATTTCTGTGACATATAGCCGATTTTGCGCTTGATCCGCTCCCGCTGGGTATAGACATCATGACCGGCCACCTCAATTTCGCCGGAAGTGGGGTATGAAAGACCGCACAGGATCCTGATGGTGGTGGTCTTTCCCGCCCCGTTGGCACCCAGGAACCCAAAGATCTCCCCTTTGTGCACCCGAAAGGAAAGCCTGTCGTTGGCTACGAAGGACCCGAATTTTTTCACCAGTTCCCTGACCCTGATAACATCTGTGTCCGAATCGATCATGTGTATTTGTAATCTTCTGATAATGAATTATTTTCGTTCATGGAACCGGGTGCAGTCCCCGCCTCGCCCGCTTCTGTCATCAGCCACATGAAGCGGTCTTCGATGGACGGTGAGATGGGGACCCACTTCAGGGAATCATCTTCCCACCCCGCAATTTCCTTCCGGAAAGCGGACGCATGTTGCGGCGCCTTCAGGGTCACATGTAGCTCATCCCCGAAAAGCCATGCGCTCCGGCACCCTTCCAGCTTCCGGATCCTTTTCAGAAAAGGATACACCTCCCGGTTGCTCCTGAGGGCATAGATGGGTAACATATCCCCTTTCCCGATTTCCGAAGGATCGGCCACATCCAGTACCCTGCCCTTCTGCATCAGGGCTACCCTGTCGCAGCGTTCCGCTTCATCCATGTACGGGGTGGAAACCAGAATGGTGATCCCTTCCTGACGGATCGATTCAAGCAACTCCCAGAACTCCCCCCGGCTCACCGCATCCACCCCGGTGGTGGGTTCATCAAGCACCAGGACCTGCGGCCGGTGGATCAGTGCACAGGAAAGGGCCAGCTTTTGCTTCATCCCACCCGACAACCTTTTTGCGAGCCTCTTTTTAAAAGGCTCGATATGCCGGTACACTTCCCTGATCAGTTCATAGTTGGCACGGACCGATGTCCCGAATACCCTGGCATAAAAATTCAGGTTCTCTTCCACCGACAGGTCCATATACAGTGAGAATCTTCCCGGCATGTACCCGATCAATCTCCTGACTTCCCTGTAATCCCTCACCACATTGAATCCATTGACCTCGCACCGGCCGGAATCAGGCGCCAGCAATGAGGCAATGATGCGGAACAGGGTTGATTTTCCTGCACCATCCGGTCCGATCACGCCAAAAAGCTCCCCGCTGTCCAGCCGGAGGTCCACCTGTTTCAGCGCCCTGAACTCCTTGAAAGATTTATCGACCCGATGAATGACGACTGACATTTTCGCGCATGTTTAAAAGACAACCTCACCCGGCATCCCGATCTTCAGGCTGCCGTTGTTGGGTACCAGCACCTTGATGGCATACACCAGGTTCACCCGCTCCTCCCTGGTCTGGATCGTCTTCGGGGTGAATTCGGCCCGGGGCGAGATCCAGGTGATCTTCCCGCTGACCTCTTCAAGTCCCCCCGGCACATCATACCGGATTTTAACCTCCTGCCCTGTCCTGATCCCGGATAACTGGTTACCCGTCACATAGGCCCGCAGGATCAGCCGCTCCATATTGGCCATCTTATAAAGTGGCTGTCCGGGTACGGCCATCTCTCCCTCTTCGTTGTATTTTGTAAGCAAGATTCCGCTTTCCGGATTCTTCACCGCGCATCTGCCGATCCGGTCTTCCACCTGCGCGATCTGTACCTCAAGCGTTTTCTCTTCCGCATCAACGGATCGCTCCTGGGTCCTTACCGCTTCTGTCTGGGCTTTCAACAACTCGATCCTGTCGGCCATTTCATCCTGCTGTCTGGGTGTGGCAGCCCCTCCCTCGGCGAGTCGGTCGATCCGCTCCTTTTCCCTTTCCAGATTTTCAAGCTGCACCCGGTTCACATGCACCTGTGCCTCCAGGGTATTCAGTTTAGCATGCAGGGAGGATCTGGCCGTCTCCAGCTGTTTTTTCTGCAGGTGAAGGGCCAGGGTATCGATCAGCACAATCACCTCCCCGGCTGTCAGCGCATCTCCCTCCATGGATTCGAACATGAGGATCCTTCCCTGGGATTCGGAGGAAACGATCACTTCGATGGTCTCAAAATTACCGTATGCATCGGTCATGTCAGTTTTGGAATTGCATCCCAGCAAACCGGTCAGCAATATGACTGCAAAAAATCTGTGGCGCATCATTCAATGAGTTTTACAGGTTTCCCTGAATGGTTAAATAGTTGATATGGGATTGCTTCAGCAGGATCTGGTGGGTGGTATACCTGATCCGGGCCTGACTTTCCTTGTTCAGTTCAATGAGATAATCCGTGGCGGTGAGGGTACCGTTCTCCAGTTCGCTGGCTGCACGTGCAGTAATTTTCTTCTGGAGTGCGAGTACCTGCTCATCCAGTTCCAGGGTTTCACGGTACTGTTCCATTTTTGCCCGCTCCTGCAATTTCAGGGATTCCATCCGCTGATCGAAAGCATCCTTCCTGTTTCTCAGCAATTGTTTCTGCTGTTCCAGGACCATGGCTTCCCGTCTGCTCTGGTTCCAGTCCCAGAGTTTCCAGCGGATGCCTGCTCCGACCATATAATAATAATCCCATTCATTGCTCAGCAGATTGTATCCCGGTTTCCCGTAACCTGTCTGACCATAGGCATAGAGGATTGGTACTTTCTTCCGGGTCAGCAGCTCTTTGCCGGCATCCAGGGATGCTTCCTTCAGGGCAAACAGACGATATTCGGGCCTGGACCCGTCCGCTCCGCCGATACCTTCCGGGAATGGCTTTACCAGGACCACGTCGCCGGGAAAATCCCTTCCGCAGAGCACGCCCAATGCCTCCATGCATGCTTTTTTGCCTGCTTCTAACTCCACGATGGCCTGCTTCACCCTGAGTATTTCCACATCGAGCATCATGAGGTCCGATTCCAGGATCATCCCGTTCTCAAAGGAGGTTTGCAAAACCTCCCTTCTCTTTGTCAGGTTATCCAGGTTGATGGCCAGATTCATGCGGTTTTCCTGGAGCACCAGGGTGGTGAAGAACAGCTGGTTCACCTGCTCCCTGATCCCGTACAAATCCACTTCCACCTGCTGAAGCTCCGCTTCGGCCTCCGCCTGTTCAAGCGCTTTCAAGCGCCGGTTGATCCCACCATCGTAAAGGGTCTGGGAAAGATCCAGGTTGAGACCGTACTGGTCGTGGGGAACTTCAGGAAATTCTAAGGGCACCAAAGGATTATCCATTGCGAGGGTGACCACGTCTGACTGGTAACTGAGCTTTCCGTTCACATGGACCTCGGGGAACCAGTTCATTTCAATATTTTTCGTGTTGAGCTTTTCCATCTCCCGGATCACATCGCTGTCCCGCATCCGGGGTGCATGCTGTGTGGCCAGGCTGTGGCAATCGAACAGGGTGATGCTGTCCTGGGCATGAAGGAAGAACCCGGTGAGGAGGAATACCAGAAGTATCCCGGTTTTTCTCTTTGTTTTCATTTTTCAGTCAAGGAATTCATGATAAGCGCCGGGAGCAGCTTCTTTCGCTGCTTCATGGCATCAATGTAGGCTTCACCGTCTCCGTTGTAAAGCAATTCTGTGATCACCGACCTGGCGGCAAAAGGAAAAATGCAAAGGCTCAGTACATTGATGAAGAACTGCCGGACATCCATCCGGCCGAAAATGCCGGAGACCTGTTCTTCTTCAAACTTGCTGAAACCCACCCGGGGATCGATTCCCATCTCCCGCATGATTTGCGGCATACGGTTCGGATTGGAAGAGAGTTCCTGGAGCACGAATATGGGGATCTGGGGGTGTTCGATCATCGTGTCAATGATCGTCTCCACCATGTGCGGAAGGTAGGCACTGAACCGCATATCCGATTGCATCACGGAAGCAAGGCCGGGTACAAACCTTCCCATGGCCTTCCGGAATACTGCCTCAAACAATTGATCCTTGCTCCGGAAGTAATAATTCAGCAGGGTCCTGTTGATCCCGGCGTCATCGGCGATATCCTGCATGGAGGTCCCTGCTTTACCCTTCTGGTAGAACAACTTTTCAGCTGAAGTGACAATCTTCTGTTCTGTTTCTGTGCTGAGTACCATAATTTGACAATATTGTTATACGGTAATGTTTAACTTAAGTGTTAAACTATTTCGTAAATATAAAAGATCCTGCTGTACAAGTCAAGTTTTTGTAAGAAAAAATTTAGTCGTATCTTTTGCCTTTTTAAAATCATTCTTAATAACCATGAAGCGCATCATCATATTCCTCTGGGTATCACTGTGCATCGCGTCATGTGCCCCCCGCTTCGAAAAGGAGATCACACAAGACGAGATCGAAGACCACATCGCTTTTCTGGCGTCCGACGGGCTGAAAGGCAGGTATCCGGGTACAGCTGAGGATGAAGTACTGACCCGCTATATCGCAGGGCAGTTGAAGCGGGCGGGACTGATGCTTTACGAAAAAGAGGGCCTGCAATCTTTTGATATCGTCACAACAATGGAGGCCGGACCGAATAACTCATTCTCTTTCAATGGGATGGAATTGGATCCCCATGCGGATTTCCGTCCTTTTCCGTTCAGTGCCTCAGGATCGGCCGAGGGTGAGGTGATATTTGCCGGATACGGTTTCCGGATCGACCGGGATTCCATGCAATGGGACGATTATGCGCCGGTGGATGTGTCCGGCAGGCTGGTCATGCTGATGCGGGGAGCACCCGGGGAAGGAGATGCCGACCCACGCTTTATCAATTACAGCGAAGACCGGGGAAAGGCGCTGCTCGCGTCGGACCAGGGCGCTGCCGGGGTAATTTTCGTATCCGGATCCGCCTTCGATCCGGAGGATGAACCCGTTGAACTCCGCGGCAAACAGCATCCGCTGCAGATCCCCGTCATACACCTTAGCCGGGCTGCAGCAGACCGGCTGCTGGTGACTGCAGGCGCCGATTCAGTCTCCATACTTGAATCCCGGATCGCAGCAGGCGGGAGACCGGTGACACGGTCCATGGGAATCAGGGTCCGCATGACTGCCGATCTGCAACCCGGTGTGGTAAAAACAGCCAATGTGATTGCCGGTCTGAGGGGTGCCGATCCTGTCTTGAGGTCCGAATATATCCTGCTCGGAGCTCATCATGACCACCTGGGAATGGGTGGACCGGGGACCTCATCCCGCAATCCGGATACCACAGCGGTGCACAACGGGGCAGATGACAATGCTTCCGGAGTGACCGGGGTGCTGGAGATCTCTGAATATCTTGTTACCGCCTCACCTTCCCGGAGCATGCTTTTCCTCACCTTCGGAGCAGAGGAGATGGGACTGCTGGGATCCAAATATTTTGTCGAGCACCCCACGGTGGATCTTGCACAGGTCCGGACCATGATCAACCTGGATATGGTGGGCAGACTGAATGAGGAGCGACAGCTCCAAGTGGGGGGCATCGGAACCTCACCCGTTTTCCGATCCCTGCTGGACTCACTGAACCGGGAATACAATTTCAATTTGAAATACGCCGGTGAAGGATACGGTCCGTCGGACCATGCCTCCTTCTATGCGAAGGATATACCGGTGCTTTTCATATCCACCGGTGCCCATCCCGACTACCACACCCCGGCCGATGATCCTGCCGGGATCAATCTGGAAGGTTCCAGGGAGATTTACAGATTTGTGGCCGAGATCGCAGAAGCACTGGCCAACCGGAAGGAGCGGATCGCTTTCACCGAGGCCGGGCCCAAGGTGCGGATCGACAGGCACGGCAGGAATGGTAAAGTGACACTGGGATTGATGCCTGACGTGACCTACGACGGGAACCGCGGCCTGCCTGTCATGTTCGTAACGGAAGGCAGACCGGCCGCCATCGGGGGAATACAGAAAGGGGATACCATCACCGCCATCGACGGGAAAAGTGTGGGCAATGTGTATGATTACATGAGCCGGCTCGATCAGCTCAGGGAGGACATGGTGGTTGTGGTTACAGTGAAACGGGGGGAAGATTATCTGGAACTCATTATCCGGTTATAATATGGGGAAAAAAGTATTGATCTGGGTCGCAGCAGTGGTGGTCTCCCTGGGGATCATGGTCTACCAGCGGTTAACCGGTCCAACCTATGAAAAGGACTACAGGATCACCTTCGGGGGAGAAAACTACACTTTTGAGTTGCCCCGTTCCCATGGAGGAGATACGGACTGTCCCGTTGTGATCGGGCTGCCTGAAAAATTTGAGGGTATGATCATTTACAGGAGGTTCCCCACGGATGAACCCTGGGATACCCTGCAACTGGTGAGGGTCGGCTCACAGCTCAGCACCAGCCTGCCCAATCAGCCCCCGGCAGGAAAACTGGAGTACCACCTGGTTCTGACAGCCGGTGGGGAGCACGTTCCCCTGGGGGACGAAGAGAACGTGGTGATCCGGTTCAAGGGTGATGTCCCGGCATGGGCGCAGGTTCCCCATATTTTGCTGATGGTACTTACCGTGATCTGGTCCATGGCGGTTATATTCCTTGCACTTGGCAACATGGTTCAGTACAGAAAACACCTGGGCATCACCATCATTTTACTTTTGCTCGGGGGCTTTATTTTCGGACCCGTCGTACAGTATCATGCCTTCGGTCAGTTCTGGACCGGATGGCCCCTGGGAGAGGATCTGACGGACAACAAGGTGTTGCTTGCCCTGGTGTTCTTTCTGCTGGCCTGGTTCCTCAGGAACAGGAAATACGGGAGATGGCTGGCGATACTGGCATCACTGGTCATGCTAGCGATCTACCTGATTCCGCACAGCATGAACGGATCGGAACTGGATCCGGAAACAGGGGAAGTCGTCACGGGAACCATGCTGCTTTTATTTGAATGAAATAGAATGCAAAAGTATCAATGTACAGTATGTGGCTATGTCTATGATCCTGCTGAAGGGGATCCGGACAGCGGCATTGCACCCGGCACAGCATTTGAGGATATTCCCGAAGACTGGTTCTGTCCGGTCTGCGGGGTCGGTAAATCGGAATTCGAACCTGTACAGTAAGAGGCGTAAGGAAAACCGCAAACCGGGATGGATGGGTCACTCCACACGCGGAGCCGCTTCAAGCAGTGCCAGCAGGAATTTCCAGAACTTTTCCACCGAACCGATATGGAGCCGTTCCTCCGGTGTATGGGCACCTTTGATGGTGGGTCCGAAAGAGATCATATCCAGTCCGGGATATTTCTGCAGGAAAAGCCCGCATTCAAGTCCGGCATGGATGGCCTTTACCTCCGGCTCCTGCTGAAACAGTTCCCTGTAAGTCTTCTCGGCCACATTCAGCACCTGCGATCTTCTGTCGGGTTTCCAGCCCGGATACCCTTCAGAATGTCGGACTTCTGCTCCCAGGAGGCTGAATAACGAGGCCATCCTGTCTGCAATATCCCGCTTTGCGGATTCCACACTGCTGCGCTGACTGGTGTAGATTTCCAGGGTATCATCCCCGGTATGCCTGATGGACGCCAGGTTGGTGGAGGTTTCCACCATGCCGGGGATCTCCTGGCTCATGGCGATCACTCCGTGTGGACAGGCATAAAGGGCATTGAACAGCCGTCTCTGATGTTTTTTCCGCATGACAAATTCCGGAAGTGGTGCCGCTTCCATGGTCATGTGGAATTCCGGCTCAATGGCTTCCATCTCCTGCTTCATGATTTTCTCGAAGGATTCGAAATAGACCCTGACCAACTCACTGTTTCCCGCAGGAAGGGTGATCACTGCTCCGGCTTCACGCGGAATGGCGTTCCGGGCTTTTCCTCCCTCCAGCAGGGCGAGACTGATCTTGAAGCGACGGTCGGCATTCCAGAGAAAGCGGTTCAGTATTTTCAGCGCATTTCCCAGGCCCATGTGAATCTCATCTCCGGAATGTCCCCCCCGGAGTCCTCCCACGTGGATCCGAAACGCCTGCCCGTTCCTTTTGGCCCGCTTCCTTTTGAATTTCAGCCTGCCAACCGTATCCACCCCCCCTGCGCAGCCGATAAAAATCTCACCTTCATCCTCCGAATCCAGGTTCAGCAAAACCGATCCTTCCAGAAATCCCGGTTGCAGGCCCAGTGCCCCGGTCATCCCGCTTTCCTCGTCCACCGTAAAAAGACATTCAAGCGGACCGTGCCGGATCGCACCGGATGCAAGAATGGCAAGGGATGCAGCCACTCCTATCCCATCATCAGCACCCAGTGTGGTTCCGCGGGCTTTCACCCATTCCTCTTCGATATAGGCATTGACAGGGTCGCTGTCAAAATCATGATCCACACCGGCCTGCTTTTCCCCCACCATGTCCAGATGTGACTGAAGGATGATGCCCTTCCTGTCCCCCAGTCCCTTTGTGGCAGGTTTGGATATCAACAGGTTCCCAACACGATCCTTCTTGCAGGGAAGGTCATGTTTCCGGGCAAACTCCTCGATATAGGCAATGATTTTCTCCTCTTTTTTTGATGTTCTCGGGACGGACAGGATCTCATGGAACAAAGTCCAAACCTCCGCCGGCTGGAGATCGGTTATTTTTTGCATGTACAGGTTGAAATAATGGCTTTATTTATTGAATAAAATTCTACTTTAGCAAATATAACAATTCTGAAATCCCTCTTTACACAGTTTATGAACAAACGGGAAAAAACGATCGTGACTTTGCCGGGGGACGGCATCGGGAGCATTGTCCTGGAAGAGGCCCTCAGGGTGCTGGACAGGGCTGGATTCAGTGCAAATTACGTGGAAGGTGATATCGGATGGGAATACTGGAGAAGGGAGGGCAATCCCCTCCCTGAACGGACCATTTCGCTGCTGGAAAAGCACAGGATCGGCCTTTTCGGGGCCATCACGAGTAAGCCCAAGGAAGAGGCGGCAGCAGAACTGGATCCGGCCCTGCAGGAAAAAGGACTGGTCTACTCCAGTCCCATTGTGGGCTTACGTCAGCACTTTAACCTGGATATTTGCATCCGGCCATGCAGGACCTACAAAGGGAATCCGCTGAATTTCATCCGGCGCGGCCGGGATGGGAAGATCGAGGAACCGGAGATCGATGTGGTCATCTTCAGGCAGAACACCGAAGGGTTATACGGGGGTGTGGAATGGAGCAATCCGCCCGATCTGGTCTATCGCGCACTTGCCAGTCACCCGAAATTCGTGAAAAATTTCGGGAACACTCCCAGGGAGGAACTGTCGGTTTCCACCAGGATCTTTACCAGAAAGGCCACCGAAAGGATCCTGCGGGCTGCCTTCGATTATGCAAAAAAATACGGGTACCGGAGCGTCACCGTCTGTGAAAAGCCCAACGTGATCAGGGAAACATCCGGAATGATGTATGCAATGGCCCGGCAGCTCCAGGCTTCCGACTATCCGGGCATTGAACTCTGGAACACCAACATCGATGCACAGATGATGTGGCTCACCAAGAATCCGGAAACCTACGGGGTGATCGTGGCAGGCAATATGTTCGGCGATATTGTTTCGGATGGATTTGCGGGGTTAATCGGGGGACTGGGATTCGCCTGCAGCGCCAACCTGGGAGAAGGGATTGCGCTGTTCGAGCCTACCCACGGATCGGCCCCCAAATATGCCGGATACCCGGTCAGCATCGTGAATCCCGTCGCCATGATCGAATCTGCCTGCATGATGCTGGATCACCTTGGAGAGGAACAGACCGCCGGCAGGATCCGGCAGGCGATTGCCGCTGTGATCCAGGAAGGGAAAGTGCGCACCTATGACATGATGAAGCTTCCGGGAAGCAGCGATGTGAGCAAAAAGGGTGCTGCCTCCACCCGGCAAATAACGGATGCCATTATCCAACACCTGTAAACTTCAACCATCATGGAACCAATCAACCGGGAGGTACTGGCACTCTGGCCCGAACTGGAATGGATTGAAGATCCGCATCTGAGGCAGGCGACGGCCAGGGTTTGGGAACTGGCCCTTGAAAAAAGCGTGCTGACTCCGGACGACCTGGAACGGATCCCCTTCACCCTGCTGTGCGGGCCGGATCTGAAGGTGACCTTCATGACCCACAAGCGGGCAGTGGTCCACATTGCCCGGGAATGCGGTATCCGGTTCAATGAGTTTTTCGGGGAAGCGCTCCCCGTGAATATGGATGTGCTCATTGCGGGGGCCATCCTGGCCGATGTGGGCAAGCTGCTGGAATACGAACTGGATGATAAAGGGAATGCGGTACAGGGCAGCTACGGCCGGTACCTCCGGCACCCCTTCTCCGGGGTTTCCCTGGCGGAATCATGCGGTATCCCCCCCGAGGTGTGCCACATCATCGCCGCCCATGCCGGGGAAGGCGACCAGGTGAAGCGCACCACCGAGGCCACCATTGTGCACCATGCGGACTTCATGACCTTCCTTCCGTTCAAGCCCTGACACTGCCTTCGCCCGGCTTCAGAAAATAGCCACCATCCGCTCCCCTTCTGAATTCCCGTAGGCCCGGAACATCCCGGATGTGTTGGTCACCATGGCCGGCCGGCCCAGCGCATCCAGGCACACCACGCCCCCTTCCCCGCCAGCTTCCACCAGTTTTTCCAGGACTACCTTTTTGGCCGCCGATTCCACATCCATCTCTTTGTATTCCATCAGGGCGGAGATGTCATGGGCCACGGTCCACCGGATGAAGTATTCCCCCTGGCCGGTTGCAGAAACGCCGCAGGTCCTGTTGTTTGCATAGGTACCTGCACCGATGATCGGCGAATCCCCCACCCTGCCGTACCTTTTGTTGCTGATCCCGCCGGTGGATGTTCCGGCACACAGGTTCCCGGCCCGGTCCAGGGCTACACAGCCCACGGTACCGTGCTTCTCCATTTCCCGGATGCGCCGGAGTGACTCAAACCGTCGCTCAGTAAAGAAATAAGCGGGATCCACCAGTTCCAGCCCGACCGCTTCGGCAAACAGGGACGCACCCCTCCCCGCCAGCATCACGTGACCGGATTGCTCCATCACCGCCCTGGCGGCAAGGATGGGATTTTTGATATCCGTCACCCCGGCCACCGCTCCCGCATTCAGGTCGTGCCCGGTCATCACCGAAGCGTCCAGTTCATTCTTACCGTCACTGGTGAATACCGCACCCTTCCCCGCATTGAAAAGGGGGTGGTCTTCCAGGTACATGATCACCCGCACCACTGCATCCAGGCTCGACCCGCCACCCTCCAGGGTATCCAGACCCGCCTGCAGCGCACTGTCCAGCGCATTTTTATACCGTTCCTGTACTGCTTCGGGCATCTGGTCGGGGCTCATCGCCCCTGCTCCCCCGTGGAGAACCAGTGCATATGCAAGGCCGTTAAAATCATCCGTAGCATCATTATCCGGACCTGGCGCTGACTGGCAGCCTGATGCAAATAAGCATACGGCCAGGAAAAGCATTGAAAGGGGACGTATCATTTTGATAGCATTTAACACCAATCCGCTGATAAATATACACACCTCTGATAAAAAAACAAGTGGCTTTCTCAAAAGCGTTCCCCGGTTTTCGGTAACCGCCGCTACGACCTCCCTGAAGGCTGTTGTTCCCGGAGGGATCTCCGGTACGCCGCAGTCCGGTCAGGCGGCTTATTCACGATTCCGCTCATACCCCGCTTCCTGAAAACGCGAAGTAGCAGGGGTATCCCATTTCGTGAAATCCAAAAGTCACACACTGGTCACTTTTCCTGATTTTGTGACTTTTCTGCTCCCGGGATATTTTAGCTGGAATGATATAAATATCTCATATACAAAGGTATAAGAAGCTAGTAAATAACAGTCCGAGTGTATAAAATTTCAACACATGAGAAAAAAGTCCTCATCTTGTGACTTCCGGAAATGATCAAAACGCATACCCCTCCGGCTGTCGAACCCTGGTGGCCATGCCTTCCGCAGCATTCGTTCCTGACGGAACCCTGACCGCCGCTGTGCCTTCCGCAGTATACGGTATCGCTGCTGAACCTGCTGCTTCGCACCAGCTTAGGCAGCGATGACCGCATCTGCGTCCGGCGGATTCTGAACGCGTTTGCATTTCCAGTCGCTAATGTTGTTCCTGGCGGAACCGGTAACCACCGCTACGAACCTCCCTTCGGTCCGGCCCGTCAGGCGGCTCATTCCCGGTTCCGACCAGGGATCCGTTCATATTCGTGAGACGGGACCTTGCACAGCGATGACCGCATCTGCTTCAGGGTATTGCTCCCGTGCGGGATCTCCGATGAGCTGCCTAAATGATTTTCGCAGAAAAGAATTTCAGCAGCAGGCGGAGATGCCGCCGGCTGCCGAATCCCGGTGGCAGTGCCTTCCGCAGTATACGGTATCACTGCTGAACCTGCTGCTTCGCACCAGCTTAGGCAGCGATGACCGCATCTGCTGCAGGGTATTGTTCCCGGGCGGTATCTCCGGTGAGCTGCCTAAATGATTTTCGCAGAAAAGAATTTCAGTAGCGGGCGGAGATGCCGCCGGTTATTGCACCCCGATGATTGTGCCTTCCGAAGTATTAGTTCCTGACGGAACCGGTAACCGCCGCTACGAACCTCCCTTCGGTCCGGCCCGTCAGGCGGCTCATTCCCGGTTCCGACCTGGGATCCGATCATATTCGTGAGAGGGGCCCTTGCACAGCGATGACCGCATCTGCTTCAGGGTATGGTTCCCGGCGGTATCTCCGGTAAGCTGCCTAAATGATTTGCGCAGAAAAGAATTTCAGCAGCGGTCGGAGATGCCGCCGGCTGCCGAATCCCGGTGGTTGTGCCTTCCGCAGTATACGGTATCACTGCTGAACCTGCTGCTTCGCACCAGCTTAGGCAGCGATGACCGCATCTGCTTCAGGGTATTGCTCCCGTGCGGTATCTCCGATGAGCTGCCTAAATGATTTTCGCAGAAAAGAATTTCAGCAGCGGGCGGAGATGCCGCCGGCTGCCGAACCCTGGTGGCAGTGCCTTCCGCAGTATACGGTATCGCTGCCAGAGGTGCTTATTGGATGTCAATGTTCCCGTACTTTGTGACCAGGCGGATGGTGGCTTTGGGATTTGAGCCCACCGAACCAGTTACGCGTTCTGTGGGACCCTCTTTCATCCTGTTCAGTTTCCCATTCCGGTCTATGTTGATCTTTCCGTACCTGGATTCCCCGTCAAATTTATAAGCAGCTCCGTTATCCACCTCCACGGTGATATTCCCGTAAGAAAGAGAGGCATCCACTTTTTCAAAATCCCGGGAAAGTTTCAGGATATTCACGTTGGTATAGTTGGATTGCAGTTCCAGGTTCCTCCGGAGATTTCCGAACTTCAGTCCCGAATATTTCAACTCGGCCACAAAACTGTCAATCTCATCAAACTGGTACTTATCATAGGCCCCTTCGGTGACGATTCCTCCTGCTTTCATTCCGCTCAGTTTGGAATATTTGCTTTCCATGGAGATCATTTCCGAAGCGTTGATTTCCATCTCCGAATAGGCAATCTCCAGTTCGAGCCATCCAGCCTCATCGATGGTTCCGTTGGAGTAGGCAAATTCTATCTGATTATAGGGCTTTGCATCCCCCCTTGTGAGTTTTCCTGCCCTGAGGTTACTGTATTTCAGATCCATGAGTACCAGGCCCCCGATCTCCTGTATAAAAAGGTCGCCATAGGCGTTATCCACATTCAGGTTCAGGTAGGATGGTGCCTTCACGGTGACACTGATCTTCTTTTCAATTCCCCTGTAAGAGCCTTCGCTCCAACCGGTTTCCACCGTAATGGTATTCCCCGACCGGCCGATTTCCACCTGGGCTTCCCCGAGCACTTCTTCGGCCCTGTTCCTGGAAGGGGCATTCACCTGCACCTCAATAAAAATATCCACCACATTGTTCTCCCAGGTAAGGATTTCCACATTGGAATATTTTGTATCCATTTCCAGGGTCACTCCCTTGTTGACATCATAGGATTCTGAATACGCTTTTTTGGCGTCCTGGGCTGTAAGCGATACAGCGGTTGATGCAACCAGCAACACTGACAATACCAGTCCGTTCAGATTATACGTCTTCGCTTTCATGATTTTTAGATTTTTCCATGTTTAACTGTTTCAATTGATTGATGACCTGGTCAATCACTTCCAGTTTCAACTGATAGTGCCGGATCAGGGCATTGATCACCCTTTCGTCATCCGGATTGGCTTCCAGGTCGTTCATCAATTGTTGGTGATGGGCATCCAGTTCTTCAATTTCATCAAGAAGAATGGCTTTTTCCTCCGGGTCCTGAAAGGAAAAACCCCTGATCTGTTCGTATTTTGCGTTCAACCGCGCTGCATAGTAATGGTCCGCCTCCCTCACGACACCCGGGATCTCCCGGTCTGCCACCTTGCTTCCGCTCCGGTCCCTCGTCATGATCACAAATGCGCTGGCCAGGATGACGGCCACGGATGCCGCCACCTGCAGCCAGTGCCTGAAAAGGATCTTCCGGCCGGGTTTCCGTTCCAGCTTTTCCCGGAAGCGTTTATCATGCCCGGATGGAGTCTGATCGGTATCGAACAGTTGCCTGTGCTCCCTGATGTATTTTTCAAGATCACCCATGATGCTCATCCTTTTTTTTCAGTAGTTCCAGTAATTTCTTTTTTGCCCTGTGGTACTGCGTCCTCGAGGTCGCGTTGCTGATATTCAGGATCTCCGAGACCTCCTCATGGTCATATCCTTCAAACAGGATCAGTGACAGAACGACCCGGTATCCTTCAGGAAGGCAGGCCACGGCCCTTTTGATAAGCTCCACCTCCAGGTGAATGTCCCCGTTCCCGGTTTCCTCTTCCGAAGAATCCTCCATTTCACCCACCTCCTCCAGCGGGGTATGGTCCCGCTTCGACCTGAGAAAATCCAGTGCCTTGTGAATGACGATCTTTTTCAGCCAGGCACCGAAACTCACCTCTCCCCTGTAGGTCCTTATCCGGGTAAATGCTTTTAAGAACGCTTCCTGCATGACATCTTCCGCGTCATCAGGATCTCCCACAATCCTCAGGGCTGTATGGTACATGGCTGCCTGGTATCGCCTGTATATCTCAAACTGCGCATTTCGTTCTCCCCGCATACAACCCGCAATCAATTCCTGGTGCCCGGGCCGGTAAGATTCGTGTCCATCGATTTCTGTCACAATGACGACTTGTTTTTGGGAATGTTGCATGAAAGATAGAAAAAAAAGCATTTGATTATTGGGAGGGAAAGATGTAAATTGTTCACCTGAACTACTTGTATTCCAGAACAAAAAAACAAAGGAACATGAACCCTTATGATCAGGACTGGCAATTCCTGCGAATGGTACGTACAGTACCCTTTGTGGTGATCCTGGTCGCCATTGCCTGTAACAGGCTGCCCGAACCGGATTTTCATTTTGTGGCTGAGGAAAATCCGGAAGCGGGCGACAGCATTGTGTTCATCAACAGCACCAGGAATGCGGACTCCTATGCGTGGGAGTTTGGTGACGGAGGCACATCCAGTCTGGAAAGCCCGGTCTACATCTATGATCGGGCCGGAATTTTTGATGTGAAGCTCACAGCACTCAATGATGCGGGGGAAGAAAGTGTTTCCAGGACACTTACCATCCATGAGCCTACTGAACTCGGATTTTTTGTGTACGACAGCACCGGGAAAATTGCGCTGGCAGCTGCGGAGGTGTGGGTATACGATAATGAGGAGGAATGGAACAACTTCGATGATCCGCTGATAGCCGGAACAACTGACAATCAGGGTTTTGTGAACTTTATGAACATGGATCCCCTGGTTTACTATATCTGGGTCTTCAAAGAGGAAGCCACCGGATTCTGGGTATCCGGGGGGTATACTTCCCCACTGGTCCGGCATGAAAAAAATTACTACAATGTGCTCTGTACCTGGTTCACCGAATCCAGCACCGTACCGTCCACCCATTTCACCACCGCCACGACCCGGTCATCCAGAAGGGGACCATAAGGCTTGCCGCAGATACGGTCTGCTTCTGCCTTCAACTCCTCCATGGTCTTAAGGGGAAGTGCGCTGTTCTTTGTTGCCTCGATCAGGTCTTCCCGCAACGGATTGATCGCGATCCCCCGTTCGGTCACGATCACATCGATCAATTCTCCCGGTCCGCACAGGGTGGTCACCCGCTCCCTGAGCACCGGGATCCTGTCACGAAACAACGGTATGGGCAGGATCACGGTTTTGGAAAACAGGCAATTCTGCCAGCCACCGATCCCGTGCAGCAGGTAACCGTCCGAATGGGTCACCACATTGGCGTTGAATTGCATATCCACCTCGGTGGCACCCAGTATCACCACATCCACCAGGCCTGCAAAATTTCCCTTCCCGTGGTAGTTGTAACTTGTAAACGGACTGGTCCACACGTGATTCGGATTCTCCGCCAAGGATCTCACCCCTTCCAGGTCAAAGGTCTGGCCGTCCAGCAGGTAGTCGATCAGTCCTTCCTCCAGCATGGATACCAGGTACCGGTTGCTCCCTCCCCTTGCGAACCGTGCGCGGATCCCTTTCTCTTTCATGATCTGTTTGAAATATTCCCCCACGGCCAGGGAGGTCCCTCCCGCACCTGACTGGAAGCTGAACCCGTTTTTGATGATCCCTGCTGCATCACAGAACCGGGCGGTAAGTTCCGCCAGGAGCAACCGGTCCGGCGATCGGGTGATCCGCGTGGTTCCCGAAACGATCTGGGCGGGATCACCCAGTTTATCTACTTTCACAACATAATCCACATCATTGCCGTGAATCTGCCAGGGAATGCACGGAAAGTCCACCTGGTGGTCCGTAACAATGATCACCTTATCCGCATACCTTGAGTCTGCCAGGGCAAAACCAAGGGATCCGCAGGCAGAACTGCCGTAAAGACCGTTGGCATTCCCGAAGGGATCCGCTGTGGGTGCGCCAATGACCGCGATATCGATATTCACTTCACCATCCTGAAGGGCCTGGTACCTTCCGCCGTGAGACCTGAGCACGCCTGTCCCCTTCATTTTGCCTTCCGAAACAAATTTGCCCAGGGGACCGTTCATGCTCCCCTCGATCCTTTCGATGGTACCATCCTCCAGATAGGGGATCAGGTGCGCATGACAGGGAAATGAGGCGGAAGGGAACCATCGCAGTCCCCGCACACCCATTTCGTGAGCCAGATCAAAAACCTGGTTTGCCAGCAGGTCCCCGTTCCTGAAATGGTGATGGGTGGAGATGGTCATCCCATCCCGGAGACCTGATCTTTCCAGGGCTTCACGCAGGCTATCCACCAGTTTGTTACCGTCAGGTGGATAGTCCCTGCAACTGGAGACAGGCGGTCCGTATCTGTTTCCCGAAGGCCGGTACCCGCCCACACCCATATAGGGGATCACCGGTTCCCCGTTGATCTCCTCCGGGATTTTCCTGCCCGCTTTGTTGGTCACGTAATTCATTGATTGGATGATTCATTGATTTGTTGCGAGGATGTTCCGGGACGATCCCTCAAACCGAACCGGATGGCCAGTTCCACGGTCTGCCATGCCCTTTTTACCACGGGGGGATCGATCATCTTCGATCCGATGGCAATCACCCCCTCTCCCCTGGCTTCGGCGTCATGAAAAGCCGCAATGATCTCCTCCGCATATCGGATCTCTTCTTCCCCCGGCCGGAATGCATCCCGGATCACCGCCACCTGCCTGGGATGGATACATCCCATCCCTTCAAAACCCAGTGCCCTGGAATGCACGGCGTTTGTCCTGAGGGACTCCACATTGTCCACGTCCGAAAAAACGGAGTCGATGGGCTGAATGCCCGCCGCCTTGCAGGCATTGACCATCCGGGTCCTGGCATAGAGCGATTCCACTCCGGAAGCAGTACGTTTTACCCCCAAATCCGCCGTATAATCCTCCAGGCCAATGGCCATGGCAACAACCCTGTCGGAGGAGGTGGCAATTTCATGGGCATGCTCCACACCCAGGCAGCTTTCAATGATCGGCATGTAATATACAACCCTGTCCAGGCCGGAGGCCGTCAGGATGGCCCTCACCCGCTCATCCACCAGCTGAACCTGCCTGCCTGTTTCACACTTGGGGATCAGGATCATATGCACATGGTGTGGCACGATGTCCCCCAGGTCTTCCAGTCCCCGCGGCAACTGGTTGATGCGAACCATCCGCTCGGCCCCGTAAAAATCCACCTGGCAGAGGGCATTTCTTACCAGGATCCTGGCTTCCTCCTTCCTGTCGGGGGACACGGAATCTTCCAGGTCAAGAATGATCCCGTCGGGTTGATGGATTCCGGCATTCAGCATCATCCGCGGCGTATTGCCCGGGATGTAGAGCCTGGTGAACCTGAACCGCTCCCTTTCGGTTTCATAGACGTTACCGGAGATCATTTCGGGGATCCATGACTTTTTGCAGATGCCGAGCTTTCTTGCAGCAGCCTCCAGCCTGGCCGCGATCACAAAAGGCAGCGCGCCGGAGTCTTCCATTTCAACCCTGGCATGGCGAATGCCCATGCCATGCATTACATCCCGGATCTGTTGCCTGATCTGTTCCCCGAACAGGGAACTCACTTTGCTCTCCAGGCCGATATGAATCCCCCCGCTCTTTTCGGACCTGATCCGGACCAGGCAGTCCGATCGTATCTGTTCACCGCTGTTACCGGCTGTGGCTGTAGTATCCATTACGCTATGATATCATTTGAACAAATTTAATCAGAAGGCACCATCCTGTATCCGATCCCCTGATGTTTCACAGCAACAGAAAAGAATCAATAGAGAAAACTCAACAGGATCCCCGCGGCCACGGCTGATCCGATGACACCGGACACATTGGGTGCCATGGCGTGCATCAGCAGGTGATTGGTGGGATCCTCCCTGAGCCCCATGTTCTGTACCACCCTGGCACTGTCCGGCACCGCAGAAACCCCTGCGGCCCCGATCAGCGGATTCAGCTTGTTCCCTTCCCGCAGGAACAGATTCATTACCTTGGCGAAAATAACCCCTCCCGCGGTAGCCACCATGAATGAAACTGCACCCAGGGCGAAGATCAGCATCGAATCTGTGGTCAGGAACCGGTCGGCCTGGGTGGAAGCCCCCACGGTCAGTCCCAGCAAGATGGTTACAATATCGATAAATGAGGTTCTGGCAGTGTCTGCCAGCCGTTTGGTCACTCCCGATTCTTTCAGCAGGTTCCCGAAAAAAAGCATGCCCAGCAAGGGCAGTGAATTGGGCGATATAAAAGCGGTAACCAGCAATCCTGCCAGGGGAAAAAGGATCTTTTCCGTTTTGGAGACAGCCCGGGGGGGGCTCATCCGGATGAGCCGCTCTTTTTTCGTGGTCAGCAATCGCATAATGGGAGGCTGAATGACGGGGACCAGCGCCATGTAGGAGTAGGCAGCAATGGCGATGGGCCCGATCAGGTTCTTCACGCGAATGGGATCGCCGCTGAGCGTATGACCGATGATATCAATCCCGTTGGCCAGTCGCGCGGATATAAATATAGCCGTGGGTCCGTCCGCCCCGCCGATGATCCCGATGGCTCCTGCTTCCCTGGCATGGAATCCCAGCGCCAGCGCACCCAGGAATGTAAGGAAGATACCCACCTGGGCTGCTGCACCCAGCAGCATGAGCCTGGGTTTGCTGATCAGGGATGAAAAATCGGTCATGGCCCCGATTCCCAGGAAAATCAGGGGCGGATAAACCCCCTTCAGCACCCCGAAATACAAATAGTTCAATACACTTCCTTCCTGGTATATACCGATCTGCATGTTCAGGTCCTCCGCCTGAAAAAACGGAATATTGCCGAATATGATCCCCGTTCCGATGGGGATCAAAAGCAACGGCTCATAGTCAAAACGGATTGCGAGGAAGATAAAGACCAGTCCCACGGCGATCATTACCAAATGACCCGGTGTGGCATTGCGGAATCCGGTATACCTGAAGAACTGTCGGATCCCCCTTCCTGCTACTTCCAGCACTTCATTCGAATCGTCCTCAGGAGACTGTCCCGCCGGATCCATCACCTCCACCTGATCCGGGGCATGCGGCAATGCATCATCCGCCACTGCCGGAGTTGCAGGGAAACAGGTGCACCGGACAAGTACGATCAGAAACAGGGCCCCGAAAATGGTGAGTACCTTCCTCATGGTTACATGCTTATACGATTTCAACCAGGATATCCCCCTGCAGCACCGCGTCACCCGGTTTCACCCGGATTGATTCCACCACACCGGCCCTGTCGGCCAGCACCCTGTTCTCCATTTTCATGGCCTCCATGACCAGCAGCAGCTTACCCTTCTCCACGATGTCTCCTTTATTAACCTTGATTTCCTGGATGTTACCGGGAAGCGGAGCCAGTATGTGATGAGAGGATCCGCCTTCCCTTTTCTCGATGGAGGGTCTCACCGGATCTTTTTCCGGGGTCCTCACAATGGTCGGGGTTTTGGTCTGCCTGGCCGGCCGGTGTATCTCCACCTCATAGGCCGTGCCATTTACTTCCAGGCGGGCCACATTGTCCTCCATCCCCTGGACATCCACCATGTATTCGTTCCCGTGGATGGTAAATTTAAATTTTTTCATCCTGCTTCAATTACAACCTGTTAAACTGATTCCTCACCGCGTAGATTTTGGAACTCCAGGGAGAATAGCTTTTTGAAACTTTTTTGATGGTCAGTATACCGCTCTCTTCATCATGCATTTCGTCCATTACCAGATAAAGGGCCATGGCAATGGCCGCTGTTTCTTCTCCGGACATGTACCGGATATCTTTGGAGGGGACCAGACCTGATTTTATCTGTATCTTCCTGATCCTAAAGGAAATAATTTTGGGAATGAGTCTGAATAATCCGAAAAGAAGGACCAGGGCCATGAAGACGATCAAATAGCCCACAACGGCTATGACCAGTGTCTCAAGACTGATATTGCTTTTGAGTATGATACCGGGCAGAATCATTACAGCGGGATATTGGCATGCTTTTTAGGCGGATTCATCTCCTTTTTCGTGGCAAGGGTCTGCAAAGCCCTGACGGTCCTGAACCGGGTATTCCTGGGTTCGATCACATCATCGATGTAACCGTACCTTGCGGCTTCATAAGGATTGGAGAATTTTTCCTTGTACTCTTTTTCCTTCTCTGCCAGAAACTTCACCATCTCTTCCCGTTCTTCAATGGATTTGAGTGTTTTGCCCTCCAGGATCTCAATGGCCCCTTTGGGTCCCATCACGGCAATTTCGGCAGTGGGCCATGCGTAATTGATGTCTCCCCGCAGCTGCTTGGAACTCATCACATCATGCGCGCCTCCGTAGGACTTTCTCAGGGTGATGGCGATCTTGGGAACGGTGGCCTCACCGTATGCAAACATCAGTTTGGCACCGTGAAGAATGATCCCTCCGTGTTCCTGGGCGCTGCCAGGAAGGAATCCGGGAACGTCCACAAGCGTCACGATGGGCAGATTGAAGCAGTCACAGAAGCGCACAAACCTGGCTGCTTTCCGTGAGGCCTCTATGTCCAGGACACCCGCCATGTGGTTGGGCTGATTGGCCACGATACCCACCGGGCTCCCGTTGAACTTGGCGAATCCCACAATGATGTTCATGGCGTACTGCCTGTGGATCTCCAGGAATTCGTGATGATCCACAATGGCGTAGATGACATCCTTCACATCATACGGTTCGTTGGGATTATCGGGGATCAGCTCATTCAGCATATCCTCCAGCCTGTCGATGGGATCGGTGCATTCGCCTGCGGGCGGATCCTCCAGGTTGTTCTGGGGCATATAACTGATCAGTTTCCTGATCATCAGGAGCCCTTCATTCTCATTCTCTGCGACCATATGTGCCACACCGGACCGGCTTGCGTGCATCTGTGCACCCCCGAGTGCTTCAATGGAGATGTTTTCGCCGGTCACCGTCTTCGTGACCCGTGGCCCGGTTACAAACATGTGGGATGTTTTGTCGCTCATGATAATGAAATCCGTCAGTGCGGGCGAATAAACCGCACCTCCCGCACAGGGTCCGAAGATGGCCGATATCTGCGGGATCACCCCCGATGCCAGGATGTTTCTTTCAAAGATTTCCGCATAACCCGCCAGACTCCTTACCCCTTCCTGGATCCGGGCACCGCCGCTGTCATTGATCCCCACCAGCGGAGCACCCACTTTCATGGCCTGGTCCATGATCTTGCATATTTTCCGGGCATGGGTCTCGGAAAGGGATCCCCCGAATACGGTAAAATCCTGGGCATACACGTAGATCACGCGGCCGTCAATGGTCCCGTGTCCGGTAATCACCCCATCGCCCAGGTATTGTTGTTCCTCCAGTCCGAATTCATGGGAACGATGGGTCACGAACATGTCATACTCCTCAAAACTTCCCTCATCGAGCAGTATCTGAATGCGTTCCCTGGCAGTAAGCTTGCCTTTGGAATGCTGTATTTCCATCCTTTCTTCGCCGCCACCTTTTCTTGCACGTTCCCGCAGGTCGATCAGCTGTTTTATTTTATCCTGGTTATTCATCTGTCCCCGGATTATGATGTTTTGTTTCCACAGAACTCGGTCAGCACGCCGAAAGTAGACCCGGGGTGGAGAAATCCGATCTGCAGTCCCTCCGCACCCTTCCGGGATTGCCGGTCTATCAGTCTGACACCCTTCTCAGCGGCATGTGCGAGCGCTTCCTCCACATCCTCCACGGCAAATGCCAGGTGATGCATCCCGGCTCCCCTTTTTTCAATGAATTTTCCCACCGGTCCTTCGGGATGGGTCGGTTCCAGTAATTCAATCTTGGTGTCCCCGATCCTGAAAAATGCGGTCTTCACCTGCTGGTCAGCCACTTCCTCAATGGCATAACATTCCAGTCCCAGCACATCCTCGTAGTACCTGACCGCTTCATCCAGATTTTTTACGGCAATTCCGATATGTTCTATGTGTTTGATTCTCATCCGTTCTGTGTATTTTTTGTCCCCCGGTGATTTCCGGTTTCCGTCAGGCATTAAATGTACACCCTTCGGAATGAATTTGCCATGATAAATATCAAAACTTCAAAGAAAATTGTCCGCTGATCCAATCAGTCCCCGATCGCATCGTAAACCACCTGCTGGATCGCTGTACGGACATTCATATCGATCAGCTTCGTGTTGCCCTGGTCGGGATGGATCCTGTTGGAAAGGAACACATAGATCAGGTCATACGCCGGGTCCACCCAGACCATGGTCCCTGTATAGCCCGAATGCCCGTAACTCAAGGGAGAAGCAGCATTGCAGGCGGGACCCTCATCCGGGGTATCGGTGACCGGCCGGTCAAAACCCAGTCCCCTCCTGTTCTCCTGTTCATCATTGAAACAGGCACTGTAAGTGGCAATGGTGGCTGAGTCAAGGTACCTCCTTCCCCCGTATGTGCCCCAATTGAGATACATCTGCATGATCTTTGCCAGGTCGTTGGCACTGCCAAACAGGCCGGCATGTCCCGAAATTCCTCCCAGCATGGCCGCACCAGGATCGTGCACGTAGCCCCTGAGAAGCTGCCGCCTGAAGAACATGTCATTCTCCGTGGGTACGATCATTTCCGGCTGGAACCGGTTTAGGGGAAGGTAACCCACGGACCACGCACCCAGCGGGGCATAGAAATTATACCATACATAGGGATAGAGCATGGTGTCAGCAATACTTTCGATAACCTGATGCAACATAAAGAAACCCAGATCGCTGTATCTGTATCCTGGCGACAGCAGTTCCGCATTGTAAATCCAGTGGTAAATGGAATCCCGCACCGATTTTCTCAGGTACAGATCCGCCGCTACCTGCACGGGATATTCCGGCGAGTAGACTTTCATATAAGTGCTGTCCACATATTTCACATTCCGGTTTGCATAGGTCCCGTTGCTGATCTTCAGCGGGTAGGTGTGCGACCACCGGCCGGATATCAAACGCTGTGAAGTGTCCAGGGGCTCCAGCGTGGACATGTAAAAGGGGATCCAGGGTTTCAGACCCGCCTGGTGCGTGAGAATGTCACTGATGAGCAGCCCCCTGATGCGGGATGAATCGGGCAGTGTCAGGTAAGCTCCCAGAAGGGAGTCTTCATGGAACCTTCCCTGGTCCCTCAGTCGCATCAATGCCGGCAGGGTGGCTGTTATCTTTGTCACGGATGCCAGGTCATAGAGGTCAGTCACCCGAACCCGCTGTTTATGCTGATAGGTATGGTGTCCGTATGCCTTCAACCAGATCACCTTCCCCTTCCTTGCCACCAGCACCTGGCAGCCCGGCATGGCATGCTCCCGGATCGCCTTTTCGATCAGATCTTCCATCTTGCGCAAAGTGTCCCCGTTGATCCCCACCTCCATGGGATCCGCATACCCGAGCCGGATCGCCGGTCCCGTTTCATTTCCTTCACCCGCAGATGCAACGGGAAGAGCGGACACCGGTAACCTGCCCCGGAAGGCAATTCCACCGAAAACAGCCTGTGCGGTCAGATCCTGACTCAGGGGATCATCGGCAAATGACAGGATCAGGGCATCCACATTTACCTGGCCGGCGAACCGGGTGATTGCGTAGGGGGATCCTGCCAGGTGAAGGACCACGGTGGTTGCCGGTTCAATCTGCCCGATGAAATTCAGGATCTCATCACCGATACCGTATTGTCCTCCGGTGTGTGAATTTATGTGAGACATGTTGATTATAACCGTATTGTACTCGCTCAGTTCCATCAACAGTTTCGATAGTACTGTGAGATCCGCTGCCGGAGAAAGGGTAAAGTGCTTGCCATGCACATAGCGGTCCGATGCGGTGGCAAAGCTGTGGTCCTCTTTTTCACTGATATTCACGGTTGCAAGCCGCATATTCCCGATCTCCCTGAGGGGAAGGACCGACTCCCTGTTTCTGACCAGGATCAGCGAATGCTCAATGAGTTTCCGGTAATGCTGGCGGTATGCATCCCTGTTCAGGTCCTCCAACAAAGAATCCAGCCTGACCGGCCGGTAATGGTGAAGTCCCGACCAGTACTTGGCCATAAGGATCTTCCTGCAGCTGGCGTCGATCTCCTCCCGGCTGATCTCCCCGCTTCTGACGGCTTTTTTGATTGCGGCAATGCTCTGCCCCACATCATGGGGCATTAACAGGATATCATTCCCCGCCTTCACCGCCTCAATCTCCCGTTCACCCTCACCGGAGAAATCATCAAGCCCCTTCATGTTCAGTGCATCGGTAATGATCAGGCCCCGGAAATCCATTTCTTCTTTCAGAAGGCGGGTGACCACAGGCCGGGAGAGGGTGGTGGGCCTGTCGGGCCTGTCATCCAGTGCCGGCACATGCAGGTGGCCCATCATGATGCCGGTCAGTCCCTGCCTGATCGCTTCCCGAAATGGATAAAGTTCGACGGAATCGAGCCTGCTCAGTGGATGGGGGACCACAGGAAGGGCATGGTGTGAATCGGTGTCGGTGTCTCCGTGACCGGGAAAATGTTTTGCCCCTGTCAGCAGGCCCTGATCCTGCATTCCCCGCATCAGGGCCACTACTTTACCGGTTACATTCTCCCTTTCCTCACCGAAGGAGCGCTCATGGATGACCCGGTTCCCGGGATTGTTGTTGATATCGGCCACAGGAGCAAAATTCAGATGTACACCCAGTCGCTTCATCTGTGCAGCCATATCCCGGCCCATCTGGTAAATAAGATGGTTGTCCGCAATGGCCCCCAGGCACATTTGCTTCGGGTATTCGATCACCTGATCGAGCCGCATTCCAAGGCCGGTCTCGCCATCCATGGCGAACAGCAGGGGAACTTTTGCTTCCGCCTGCAAGCGATTTGTAAAGGTGGCCTGTGAAAGGGGATCACCGACAGAAAAAAGGATCCCGCCCACACCGTAACGCCTGACCGTGCGAACCAGCGCCTTTTCATGGGCTTCTCCCATGCTTGAAAATGCCTGCACCATGATCATCTGTGCAATGCGCTCCTCCAGGTTGAGTTCCGTCATAACAGAATCCACCCATGCAGTATCCACATTCAGGAATTCCGGAACAACCGTAAATGCAGGCCGGAAATTGTCGAGAAGTTGCTGTTCAGCAGGATGAAGATTCCTGAAAGCCAATAAAATAATGACCAGGACAGTGATCTGTAGCAGGTTGTTCTTCATCGTATACAGTGTGATTTCCCCGGAAGGATCCACTGTATACAAAGTTATGCGGATGAGAAGACCGGAAAAATCAAATTATTAACACCGGAACTGTCAATCAGAGACCCAGCCTTTCAGCAATGATGCGGGGTACTGCATCCCTGTGGACCACCAGGAAGATGGTCTTGGCACGCATGTAGGCTTCAGAAGCATACATATAACCATCGTAAATGTGATTGCCGGTTCCCCAGGAATTCTTGACCAGGTAGAACCTGTTCCCCACCTGATCCCTGGCAAGACCGGTAATATGCATCAGGTGATCGTCTGTGGTTTTGTAATTGTCAAACGCCTCCTGGCGAACCTGCTGGGTAATCTTCTTTTCTGTTTTGGGCGCAGAGAAGTCATAGAACAGGGCATTCCGTTCCGATTCGGAAAGCTCATCCCACCTTGCCCTTTCCAGTCCGCTCAGGTCTTCGATATCTTCTGACGGGATCAGAGCAATTCCGCTTTTCCAGTCAAATCCCTTCTCTCCCACATCCGCATCCCAGCAAACGGAGAAACCATTCTCCAGCGCCTGGTCCAACACCTGCATCATCTCGTCCAGGGGGACATTCTGGATGGAGCCCCAACTCCAGTTATCCGGGATCTCAATGATGAAATCCTCATAGAACGGATGGTGTGTGAAGGATCCGATCATCACATAATCGTCCGGATCCAGGCCCAGTCCGTCTGCGAAAGAACGGGGGGTATATGTGATCCCCTGGTAAACGAACCGGTCCGGCACCTCTCCCAGGTAGGCATTCAGGATCCCCTCAAATCCTTCTTTCCACACGGGGGTGAGCTGCCTGTTGGGATTTTTGATCACCTGATCGATATACCCATTCAACACAGCGTTCATTTCCCCGTGCACCGGAAGTGAGTCACCCGTCCTGAGCCCGTCATAGGCAGCCTCCGGCACCAGTCCCGCCAGTTTCCAAACCTGGAAAACGTCATGGGTGAGGCCGCCACCCGCGAAATTGATGGTTCCGTGCATTCTTACATATTTCTCTGCCTTCGCAAGGTATGCCTGACGCACGAAGAACATTTCAGACAGATCATGGGTCCCCTTTCCCGTACGCAGCAATTCCGATTCAATAAAACTGACCGTGGCATAGCTCCAGCAGGTGCCCGAACGGTGCTGATCCTCGACAGGTGTGGCCGGGATGCGCTTTTCCAGGGTAAATTGATATCCCTGTTTCTGTTCCGCCTGTTTTTCCTGCGCGGCAAGTGAACTGCCTGTGATGATTCCCAGGGCAAGGACCCATACCCCGGTAGTATTCCAGTTTTTCATGGTAAGTGTTCCTCTCGGTGATTTGGTAGTGGTTGTGAAAATAGAAATTTACCCGGGAACTTTTACCAAACCTGCTTAAAAACCTGGTCTGCTCACCGGATATCGCGGTCCGGAATGCGAATAATTTTCAGTTCCGTCCTGCGGTTCTTCGCCCTTCCCTCCTCGGTGCTGTTATCAGCCACCGGTTCTTCTTCACCACGGCCTTTCCACATAAGTCTTTCCGGATCAATGCCCCGGCCGACCAGGTAACTGACCACCTCGCCGGCTCTTCGTTCGGAAAGTTCCTGGTTGTAACCGAAAGATCCCGTATCATCGGTATGCCCGCTGATCTCTACGCTGACCCCGGGATACTGGACCAGAAATTCATACACCCTGTTCAGTTCTGTCACCGACCTGGATTTCAGGGTATGGGAATCGGTATCGAAGAAAAGATTGTTCAACACCACACTGCGGCCCGGTTCGATCCGTTCCAGGGGAATATCCCTTCGGAAGGGATCCGCATGACCGTGCACCCCGTCGAATGAAAAATGGCCGGAATAAAAGAGATAACCATCGGCAGAGACATTCAGTGCATACGCGCTGCCAGTGGGCAGCGTGATCAGGTAGGCCCCCTCCCCGGGGGAGGATTCCAGTTCCGTGACCACCTGTTGGCTGGCCAGATCGACCAGCTGCATCCGGGCCACCAATCCTTTCATGTTGCCTGCATCATATACCCTGCCGGTCATATAGGAAACCGCCACCGGCCGGACCTCCCGGGGAAGTTCAAATGTATAGAGATCGGTGCCCCTGCCGGGATCCCTGTCAGAAGCAAAGTAAGCCCGGTCCCCCTTTGCATTGATCACCAGCCCGATCTCATCATGATGGGTGTTAATGGGATACCCCAGGTTGACCGGCCGGGACCATGCCCGGTTTTCGACCAGGCGGGAGACAAAAAGGTCTCCCTGTCCCATCCCCGGCCATCCGTCCGAGGAAAAATACAGGGTCTGTCCGTCGGGATGGATGAAAGGCGATTGTTCGATGCCCGGTGTATTGATGGAATCGCCCAGGTTGACCGGCACACCCCAGGTCCCGTTGCTGGAGACCGACATCCAGATGTCATAGGATCCTTTGCCCCCCGGCCGGTCAGAAGCAAAATAGAGTACCCGTTCATCGGCCGAGACTGACGGATGCTTCTCACTGTTCCTGCTGTTCAGGGGCGGCCCCAAGTTCAGCGGGCTGCTCCACCCCTCCCCGGTCTTCCTGGATACATAGAGGTCACACCTTCCCATGCCGCTGCGGCGATTACAGGCCGTAAAATACAGGGAATTCCCGTCAGCCGTGACGGACTGGGCCCCTTCGTTGTCAGGCGTGTTCAGCGGAGGTCCCGCATTCTTCCTCCGGCTCCAGGCCTGACCGATGCGCGTGGAATAGAAAAAATCCTCCTGAAGATGGGTCCCCATTTGTTCATCTCCGGCAGGATTGGGCAACATGACCGTGAAGATGAGCATTTGCTCATCCACAGAAAGGGAGGGCCAGTATTCATTCAGGGATGAATTGACGGAATCGCCCAGGTTCTCAGGGTGAAAGGGGACCGGGTCCCGGATGGCATCCCTGGCAAAAAGCGATTTTTCACGGAGAAGCAACGCTTCGCTTCTCCGGGTGACTGACTCCGGAGGATAGGCAAGGAAGGTATCGATCAACCGGAGCGTGCGCTCATACTCTCCGTTCCTGTAGGTCAGTCCCGCCAGCAACCGGTACCCGTCAGGATTCCCTTCCGGATCGATCCGGAGTGCGCGGGAATAGTACGCGATGGCTTTTTCCGTCTCTCCCCGGTCATAGCAGATCTGGGCCAGCATCCGGTAGGCGTCCGCAAAGTCCGGATCTGCCCTGAGGGCCTTCCGCAATGACTCTTCCGCTGCGGCATCATTCCGCGCCTCGAAGTGGGCTCTGGCTTCTTCCAGCTTTTTAGCGGCCCTTCCGGAGGAAGAGCCCTGTTGCCGGACAATACCGCATCCGCCGAAGATAACCAGGATGAGAATGATCCAGGATCGTTTCATAATTTTCCATATCAATTACGGGATCCGCATGTACTTGTGGGTCTGCAGAGAGATCCGCCAGCGGGGGTGATCCTTCACATAGGCAATGAGCCGGGGCAGCATCTTTTCCCTCCGGCTCCACTCCGGCTGCAGGAAGAGTCTGCACGCCCTGTTCACCCTGGCAGCATTTTCTTCGGCCCACAGGAAATCATCCTCCCCGCAGATGATCACCTTCAGTTCATGTGCCTGCCCGTAAAATGCTGACAGTGGAGGGGCATTCCGCTTGGGAGAAAGACAGATCCAGTCCCACTTCCCGGTGAGCGGATAAGCCCCGCTGGTCTCCAGGAAGGTCTCCAGTCCCTTTTTTTTCAGCAGACCTGTCAGGTATCCCAGGTCGGCCATAAGCGGCTCACCGCCGGTAATCACCACCGCCCCGGCGGCAAATGATGCCGCACGTTCGGCTATCTGTACCGCAGGAACCACCGGATGGAGGGCCGGGTCCCAGGAGAATTTTGTATCACACCAGCTGCACCCGATGTCACAGCCTCCGATCCGGACAAAGTACGCCGCCTTCCCCGTATGGAATCCTTCCCCCTGGATGGTGTAGAATTCTTCCATCACCGGAAGTTTCCGGCCTCCGTCAAAGTCTGTCGAAGATTCCCGCATGTTATTTTTTCCGGATCCAGAGCCGCGATATCAAATAATACAACACCCTCAGGATGATGACCGCACCGTACAGAATAAAGGCGATCAGCAAAACCAGGTGCAGCTGGGTCACAAGCTCCCTGGCCGGAGCATCGTTTTTGATGATGCCGATGACATTCAGCGTATAGGCAGCTGCAAAGCAAAGCAGGAAAATGACCAGCTCCCGTTTCTTCATGGTGGCCGTAATGGTGGTATCTTTCATCACATTCAGTTTTAAAGAGAGAGGCCCTCGGGCCAGGTTACGATGCGGTTGGACAACATGGATTCGTATCCCATCAGGGTGGCAATTCCCGAACTGTATCCCTGTTCCGTCAGCCAGGGATCCAGACGGTTGTTCCTCACATCCGATACAAAAGATGCCATCTGGATATCGGTCCCGTCCGATTTGATGATCCTTTCCAGCAGATAGGTTCCCCTGTCTTCCGACGGATCCTCCGGCACCCAGGTGGGACCTCCCACAGGAACCACGTCGAATACCTGCTTTTCAATGTTGTTCAGCAGCTGCAGAATACCGGGCGCCGGCTCGGGAAACTCCTTGAAAATGTATGCCGTTTCCAGTTCAATGGTACCCAGCGGACCCTGCACCTCGATCTGCATTCCGTACTTCTTGTTGCTGATGAGTGAGTCATACACCACGTGTGTTCCGGAGGGATAATGGTAGACCAAATTCACATTGTCATACACCTCCCTTCCGTCCTTCCAGTGGTTGATGCTCCCCGAGCCCCACACATAATCCGGATTCTCTCGCAGGATCCAGTTGGCTACCTGGAGATGGTGACTGGCCAGCTCCGTCATCAGTCCGCATGAATATTCGCGGTAAAGCCTCCAGTTGATCCTCCTTTCCAGCTCAGGGGAGGGAACCGGTCTTCGCCAGTCGTTGTTCCTGTGCCAGTATGCCCTGATCTGTGTGACATCCCCGATGGATCCCCTTTCGATCTCCTTGATCCCCTTTAAGGTCCGGGCACTGAACAGGCGCTGGTGGCCGATGTACAGGATCTTGTTGTTCCGGCGGTGTGCCTGGAGCATGAGGTCGCATTCCTCATAGGTTTTGGCCATGGCTTTCTCGCAGAATACATGCAGACCCGCATCCAGGGCGTCGATGGTCATCCGTGCATGCAAGTCGAGGGGCGTGGCGATCACCACGCCATCGATCTGTTCCTGGTCCAGCATCTTCCTGTAATCCGTGTAACCCGTGGCTCCCGCGCCGATCATCTGTTGCGCCCGGTCAAAGTTCGGTTCATAATCATCACAGAAACACGTGATCTCCACTCCGGGCACCTCCTGGAGGAGGGTGAGCAACAATGATCCACGTGATCCGACGCCTATCATTCCCAGTTTAACCTTCCGCAACGCTTCCTGTGCATAGAGTCCGCTCAGCCAGGGCATCCTGGCAGAGAAAACTCCCGCAGCCGCCAGGGCAGAAAAAGTCCTGATAAAGTCCCTTCTGTCTGTTTCCATCGATTGATCTTTACAATATTTAGAATCTGTGTTGTTGCTTAAACGAAAAAACACCCGACCTTCAGATCGGGATGGAGCCTGGCCAGCTCCATGGCCCGCTGCCGGCCTGCACTGAACAAAGCGGTTGAAAATACTTCAGCCCTGACCGGATCAGTGGCTGTTACGCTCACCAGTCCATTTCCCTCCCTGGTACGAAGTGTTTCCGGATTCACAATATGGCCCGAATTTCCGAATTTTTTTCGGTTGTTCAAAGAATTTCCACTGGTGGATAACGTTTCATCCTTCAGTTCGAATGTAAGGCCGTCGCTGTTTCCGGGAACGGGGACGGAGATTTTCCAGCTGTTCCCGTAAGGATGTGAACCCAGTCCGTATACCAGGCTGCCCCCGAAACTGATCAGCGCATTCTCAACACCTTTGGATGTCATGATCTCCAGTATTTTTCTCATGGCATATCCCTTCCCGTAGCCTCCCAGGTCAATTTGCATCCCCTTTTTCATGAACCTGATCCGGTCCCCTTCCAGCCGGAGATGTTCCATTCCGGCAGCTCCGGTGATGTGATCCGGAACAGCACCTGCTGCCGCTCCGTGTTCAAGGAAGAAATCGAGCACAGGCTTCATGGTCACGTCAAAAAAGCCCCGGGTCTCCTGGTGAAACAGGAATAATTCATTGAAAATACCGGCCATTTCCCGGTCCAGGGTAACCATCCCCTTGGATGCGGCACGGTTGATCACTGAAATATCCGAATCCGGCCTGTAGACCGAGAGTCGCTGCTCAATACGCCCCAGTTCCGCACGCATTTCCTTCACCAGCAAATCGGCATACGCATCCTGGGAACCCGGCAACACCAGGTCCATGACTGTTCCCATCGATCTTATCTGCCTGTAGATTGTTTGCATGTCCAGGTTTTATGACTGCCGCTTTTTTTCTAAATTGCCGGACAAAGCAGGATCATTTTATGCAACCGGTGCAAGCAGCCCTGTGTTCCTATGGTATGTCCGGACAGGTTTTTCATGGCCCGCTGCTGGAGGCACATCCCGGGTTCAAAATTACAAAGATACTTGAAAGGACAAGGAATGACTCGGAAGGAAGGCATCCATCAGCCCGGATCACAAGGCAATTTTCTTCCATCCTCCGTGATCCGGCAGTTGAACTGGTCGTCATTAACACCCCCGATCATCTGCATTATGAGATGACAGGTGAAGCCCTTGAGGCGGGCAAGCATGTGGTGGTGGAAAAACCCTTCACGCTGAAGTATTCCCATGCTGCGGAACTGGTCCGGATGGCCAGCAATAAGGGATTGTTGCTGACCGTGTTCCAGAACCGGCGGTGGGACGGGGATTTCCTCACTGTGAAAGAGCTCATTGAAAGCGCAAAACTGGGCAGGCTGGTGGAATTTGAGTCCCACTTCGACCGTTACCGCAACTATATACAGGATTCCTGGAAGGACAGCGGGAGCTCGGGAACGGGGACCCTCTACAACCTGGGTTCACATCTGATCGATCAGGCCCTGATGCTTTTCGGGATGCCCTGCAGCCTGTTCTGCGACAGCCGGCTTCTCCGTGACGGGGCAAAAACCGATGACAGCTTTGACCTGTTTCTCCGTTATCCCGGTGTGAAATGTCTGCTGCGCAGCAGTTACCTGGTACGGGAACCGGGACCGCGTTTCATGTTGCACGGAACGGAGGGCAGTTATCTGAAATGGGGTGTGGATCCCCAGGAAGCAGCAATGAAATCGGGGGCGATTCCGGGATCCGGGGACTGGGGCATGGAACCGGAATCGGACTGGGGCAGGATCAACACGACATGCAACGGAAAACATCTGGAAGGACCCTATCCCACAAGGCCGGGGAATTATCCTGCTTTTTATGACAATGTCTATGAAGCCATCCGGTTGAACGCGCCCCCCGCGGTTTCACCGGAAGCGGCCGCTGATGTGGTGATGATCATCGAGGCGGCCTATGAAAGCAGCCGGACGGGCCGGGTGGTGGGGTTGAAGGAATTCACTGCTTCCCGGGAGTTCAGACAGCGGTCTGCGGGGGACCGAACAGCCTGAATCTGGCCAGTCCGGACTTCTGCAGCCTGTATTGCAACGAAACCCTCAGAACACCGAATCCATAGGTGATGCTTCTCCGGAGATCAATGGAAGAAGCTTCTTCAAAATAGCGGGTGGGACAGCTGATTTCCGCAATCTCGTATCCCTTGAAAAAGATCTGGGCCAGCATCTGGTTATCAAACACAAAATCGTCCGAGTTCTCCTGGTAATTAATGGATGTGAGCACCTCCCGGGAAAAGGCCCGGTACCCGGTGTGATATTCCGATAGTTTCTGGTTCAGCAGCAGATTCTGGATGAAAGTCAGGATGCGGTTGGCCAGGTACTTATACAATGGCATTCCTCCCCTGAGCGCACCTTTTCCCAGGATCCGCGATCCAAGGACCACCTCGTACATGCCGCAGGCAATGAGATGGCACATGGACGGGATAAGCCGCGGGGTATACTGGTAATCGGGATGAAGCATCACAACGATGTCCGAATCCAGCTCCAGGGCCCTGCGGTAACAGCTCTTCTGATTCCCTCCGTATCCCAGGTTGCTTGCATGCCTGATGACATGCCCGATCCCCAGCCTCTGTGCCACCTGGACGGTTTGATCGTTGCTCCGGTCATCTACCAGGATCACATGGTCCACGATGTCGAATGGGATCTCCCGGTAGGTAGCCTCCAGTGTTTTTGCCGCATTGTATGCCGGCAGCACCACGGTGATCGATTTTCCGTCAATCATCTTTTCCTGCGGCTCTTTTCACCGTTAAAACGAATCCGTTATTCTCACGCAGCACTTCCAGTTCCGGATATCGTTCGAGGTACTGCGCTTTCTTGTCCACCTTGATCACGAAATAGGCATCCCTGTCCGCCGCATGGTCCAGCAGCCACTCCGCCCGGTCCGTTTCAGGATCATCAGGCGGCTGCTTTTCGGAATAAAAAAGGTGTGCATAGCTCTTGTAACCCAGGGTATTCACATGTACATCCCTGTCCTTAAGCTCTTTGAAGAATTTGATTGCGGCCCGCTGGGTATATCCCTCGATCCGGTCGGTGAAGATATAGATGGATGCTGCCACGAAAAGCAAGGTGACAAGATGAAGCATCACCATCCCGACGGGATTCCTCCTGAGGACCTGAATGAGGGAGAATGTGCCCCCGGCAAACAGGAACACACCGATGAGCCATTCATAGCCGCTCCAATGCACCTCGGCCTGCAGCGCACTCCTGGTGAAGGTATCCAGAAATCCCAGATTCCTGTCCAGCAGCCACTGAGGATGGGTGAGTGCCAGCGGGAGGACAATGGCCAATCCGCTGAAGAGAAGTGTGATCACCCACAGGAGGATCACCTGCCAGCTGCCGATCTCCAGCTTTCTGTCCAGCCACTTCTCCCACACCCATGCGGCCAGGAAGGTAAGCGGAAAATAAGTCAGTGAGCTATAGTGCAGGATCTTGGTTTTAACGATGGAAAAAAGGATGAGCACCACCCAGAACATGATGTACATCCATTGCCTGAATAACCGCTGAAGCTCCCGCTGCTCCGATTTTTTTGTAAAACTTTTCATGGCGATCACCGATGCCGGGAAAACCCCCAGCAGGACCACCACCAGGTGGTATGCGAAGAAACCGCTGTGCCCTGCGTCGTAGGTGGAAAACAACCGGATCTGATAGGCGATGAAGTCCCTGAGGATGTGACTGTTCCCGTTCAGTACCTGCAGCAGGAACCAGGTACCTCCCGTAAGGGTGATTACCAGGATGAACAATCCCACATGACCGGGTGTGGTCGACAGCCTGAAGCGTTTCAATCCGAGGAATATCAGGAAACAGATCAGGAAAATAAGGATCGCCACAGGTCCCTTGGTGAGAACTGCCAGACCGAAGAAAAGGGCTGACAGGATGATACTCCGGACCCTTTTCTCCCTGCGCTCCGGATCCAGGTAAAACACAAACCAGGCAATGCCCATGAAAATAAAAAGGTTGAACCAGGGATCGATGATCCCCGATTTGAAATAGAAAAACGGCAGGATAGCCGCACCGTATGAAAGCACCCACAGGATCCCGAAACGATGGCCGTAAAGCCTTCTTCCCAGATAGTACAACAGTGACAGTGACGCGATCCCGCACAGGAAATTGGGAAACCGTGCTGCAAATTCATTGATCCCGAACATCTTCATGGATGCCACCTGCAGCCAGAAAAAAAGCGGGGGTTTTTCCCAGAAGGGTTCAAAATCGATCTGAACGGTCACATAATCCCCGGTGACGATCATTTCCCTCGCCGATTCGGCGAAGTTGATCTCATCCCAGTCAAAAAGGTGCACCGATCCCAGAAAGGGCAGCAGGAACGTTAACGAGAATGCAAGTATCCCCAGGTATACAAATACCGATTTGTTTTTCACCCTCATCTGCGTATTATTTTGGGCAGGGATTCCTGGAGCCACCTGCGGTCATATCTTTTTATCCACCACCAGGCCAGGTATCCCGAAAGCATGCCGACCACAGCTCCCCCCGTGACATCCGCCAGGAAATGCTGCGACAGGTAGATCCGGGAGTATGCCACTCCTGTTGCCAGGATCAGTGCCAGCAACTGGGCCCATTTTGCTTTCAAAATTAATGATATTCCAAAAAAAAGTGCAAATGCGGCGGCAGTATGACCCGAGGGAAAACCGTACCATGAATGCAGTTCAATCCCGGGGACCAGGTAAAGCTCCTGGTCCGGTACCAGGAGTTCAAAATACTTGACCGGCCTGGCAGCGTGACTGAAAAAAAGATGTTTCATCAGCTGGACGGTGATGCCCGCAATGGCATATCCTGCAAAAAGGATCAGGGTATACCGGAACCGGATCAGCAGCGTGATCAGAATGACAGCCAGGGCTCCCAGTCCGCTTCCCAACAGGGTCCATGCCCTGAACAGGCCATCCATGAAAGGATTGTGCAGGCTGTTGACCGCCACGTGGATCGTTTCACTGGGGATCGCCATGCAAACGATCGCTGCAGTCAGTATCAGGATCACCGACGGAAGCAGGAACCAGTTGTGTAAAAGATCGCTTTGGATATTTCCCTTTGCCATGATAAAATGATCCCGTGGTGCCGGGATCGCCCAAAAGTACGAAAATTGGATCATAGAAAAGTGCGTCAATATTTTTTTTACTTTTGGGTTCGAACCAAAACCGGAGCGGATGAATACCGAGGAACTCAGGGACACCATGAACAGGCTGTATGGCCCGTCAGATAATCCCGTCACAGTCTATTTCTCACCAGGAAGGGTCAACCTGATCGGCGAGCACACCGATTACAACGGAGGGTATGTACTCCCCTGTGCACTTACTTTCGGCACCTATCTTCTGGTCAGGAAGAACGGGAGCCGGAAGGTGCTGTTCGCCACCACCAATTTTGACCACAGGGGTGAGGTGAACCTGGATGAACCCTTCGAAAAGGAAGGCAAGTCCTGGATCAACTACCCGGTCGGGGTGTTGAATGAATTCCGGAAAATGGCACTGGAAACAGCAGGGATGGACCTGCTTTATTCGGGGGATATTCCCAACGGGGCCGGACTTTCATCCTCAGCTTCCATTGAAATGGTAACCGCATTCGCCATGAACGACCTGTTCGGGTTCGGACTGGACCGGATGAACCTTGCGAAACTATCCCAGCGAGCTGAAAACCTGTTCGTGGGAGTGAATTGCGGGATCATGGATCAGTTCGCATCCGGACTGGGTCGGAAGGACCATGCCCTGTTCCTCAACTGCGACACGCTGGAATACGAAAGGGTGCCGCTCAGGCTGGATGGAAAGAAGATCGTGATCGTCAATACCAATAAGCGAAGGGGACTGGCCGACTCAAAATACAACGAGCGAAGGGCCCAGTGCGAGGAAGCTGTGGATGCCCTTCGCAAAGGAAAACCCATCAGGCACCTGAGTGATCTGACCCTGGAGGAATTCGAACAATTCGCGCACCTGATCCCCGATGAAGTGGTCCTGAAAAGGGCAAGGCACGTGATCTCGGAAAACAACCGTGCCCTGGAGGCGGTGGAAGCCCTGAAGACGGGAGATATCGGCAGATTCGGCAAACTGATGTACCAGTCCCACCACTCCCTGCGGGATGACTACGAAGTCACCGGTCACGAGCTTGATTCCCTGGTGGAAGAAGCCGGGAAAATCAGTGGCACCATCGGAAGCAGAATGACAGGTGCCGGATTTGGCGGCTGCACGGTCAGTATCGTCACGGACGATTCCGTGCAGCGTTTTATCCGTGAGGTCGGATCCGGCTATGCGAAACAGACAGGTTTGCAGGCCGACTTCTATGTAGCCGAGATCGGTGACGGATCAAAACGGATGTGATCCTGAAGGATCAGCGGACCTTCAGGCTGGTTGAGAGCTGACCTGCCTCATCGGAGGACGGTCCGACCAGAATATCAAACCAGCCGGGTTCCACCCTGTAATCTCCCTGCGCAATGTCATAGTAAGCCAGCTCATCCGGGCCCAGGGTCATGGTGACAGTCACGGTTTCCCCGGCATTGATCCATACCCTTTCAAATCCGCGAAGGTCCTTCAGCGGTCTCTCCTCCTTTGATTCCACATCCCTGATATAAAGCTGAACCACCTCTTCGCCGCCCATTTTCCCTGTATTGGTCACATCCACACTCACCGTGATCTCCTCGGACGGGGTGATCTCTTCCTTCTCCAGGATCAGGTTCTCATACGCGAATGTGGTATAGCTCAGCCCGTAACCGAATGGATACAGCACCTCGCCGTCAAAATACCTGTAGGTCTTTCCCTGCATATGATAATCCTTGAAATCTGGCAGATCGTTGACGGACCTGTAAAATGTAACGGGCAGTCTGCCAGCTGGATTATAATCACCGAAGAGCACATCCGCCACAGCTGTTCCGCCGGCTTCGCCGGGATACCATGCCTGCAGGATGCCATCCACGTGCTCGTTTTCCCAGTTGATGGAGATGGCTGAACCGGACATGAGGACCAGTGTGACCGGTTTTCCGGTGGCGGCAATGCGGCGTATAAGTTGCTGCTGCACCTCCGGCAGATCCAGCGAAGTCCTGTCGCCCCCTTCAAATCCTTCCAGCTGGAATCCCCGCATCTCCTCACCTTCCAGGCGGGCATTCAATCCCATCACCAGCACCACATGATCAGCCCATGCTGCCATTCGAAGGGCCTCCTGCGTCAGTTGCAGGTCCGGTTCCAGCCAGTTCAGCGTACAGGTGGCATCTCCCCGCCAGTCACGCAGGAGCACTTTGAAGGGATAGGGGTGCCCGGCTTTCAGTTCCCTGTCCATTCGCCCCATACCCCAGCGGTTCCTGAGGGTATCGCCGTCAAAGATCAGCTGTGCGCCCCTGCCTTCCGTACCGATGGAATGAAGGCCGTTCTTCCTGGGGACAAGATACCCGCTCCATTCCACACAGTATGCGTCATTGGTAAGCCCTTCCACGGGAGGTTCCCCGTCCCACCAGTATACATCGATCAGCGGGTCGGTCCGCTCGGCCACGGGTTCTCCCTCACATTCCAAATTCGGATAGTATTTGCCGGTAATTCCCTGCTCTGACAGACCGGCATCCACATAGAGCACCTCGGCCGGGACGGTAAAGGGGTAAGGCATCTCCTGGTGGTGGGGTGATCCAAGGGCGTACCTTACCTCTGCGCTCTCACCCAGCCTGGTTTTGATTCCCTGGTACACACTTACCGGGTTCACCGGAAACCCGTTATAATTCCCGTACTGTGTGATCACATTGTCCGCATTGGGACCGATCACCGCCACTTTTTTCAGGTCTTTGCTGAGTGGCAGCGCACCATTTTCATTTTTCAGGAGGACCATGGACTTTCTGGCCATTTCAAGGGCTACCCTGCTGTGTTCGGGACTGGAAACCGCCTCATAGGGAGTATCCGACCAGGGGACCATCTCATCGGGATCGAACATGCCCAGTTTCATCCGGGCAAGCATCAGTCGCTCCACCGACACACCGATCTGCTCTTCGGTGATCAGTCCCTGGTTCACAGCTTCCACCAGCGCGGGATAGACACTTCCGCAATTGAGGTCGGTACCTGAAAGGACGCCCAGTGCAGCGGCTTCCTCCCTGGTGGAGACCACATCGTGCCCTGAATAAAAATCCCTGATGGCGCCGCAGTCCGATACGATGTATCCTTCGAATCCCAGCTCACCCCTCAAAAGTTCCTGCTGCATCCAGGCACTTCCGCAGCAGGGCTCTCCCATGTAACGGTTGTATGCACACATGACCGAATATACTTTTCCCTCCTCCACGGTTTTTTTAAACGCGGGCAGATAGGTGTCCCTGAAATCCCTTTCGTTGGTCACCGCATCGAACTCATGCCGGAGGGGTTCCGGTCCGCTGTGCACCGCATAATGTTTCGAAGTGGCCACCACCTTGAAATAACGGTCATGGTCCCCCTGGAGTCCCCTGATGAACTGAACACCCAGCTCGCCCGTCAGATAGGGATCCTCTCCGTAGGTCTCGTGTCCCCTTCCCCACCTGGGATCCCTGAATATGTTGATATTGGGCGACCAGAAGGTAAGTCCCTGGTACCTTTCCCTGCTTCCCCTGGAAACAAAATCATTGTATTTGGCCCTGGCTTCGGTGGAGGTGATGTCCGCCATCCGGTACATCAGGTCCCGGTCAAATGCAGCAGCCATTCCGATGGCCTGGGGAAATACCGTGGCCTTCCCCGCCCTGGCTACCCCGTGCAGGCATTCATTCCACCAGTCATACTGCGGGATCCCCAGGTGATCAACGGCTGCCGCGGCATTGGTGAGCTGACTGACCTTCTCTTCAAGGGTCATTCTGGAAACCAGGTCTTTTGCCCGCTCCTCAAAATCGAGCCTGGTATTCTGATAGGGATATTGCACGGGTGCGTTGCAAGAATAAAATGCGCCCAGAAGCATCAGCGTTAAAATTTGTACAGATTTCATGTGCAGCGAATTTAAGTTTGGTAAGGTCAATGTGGCTTGTGTTGACTTTGGAATGATAAATATAACAAATCAGTCCCTTACTCAGAAATCTTAACGATCCTTTCCATCAAAGTCCGTGTTTCATCATACAGCACAAGCAGGTAAGGACCGTCGGCCAGCGGACGGAGATCCAGGGTAACGGGATTGGGAGCGTCTGACAATCTGTATACTACCTGCCCGCTGTAGCTGTAAATCACGATTTCACGGATGGGTCCCCTGTTGAAAAGCTCCACATAAAGTTGATCATTCACGGGATTGGGACCGAAAATGAAGGATCCTCCGGAAGGGGTGTAACGGATCACGCTGGCTGTGTTCAGCAGATCATTGTCGGGATCGAATTCCAGGTTCCGCACCAGGCCTTTCAACGGGACTTTGAAATGTTCCACCGCTTGGTCCTGGAAAAACTTCTTGCGGACCGCGGATCCGTCACTCAGCAGCAGATCCACATCAAACGGTATGGTGAACAGCGGGGTTGCCGGCGAGGTCCCGCTCTGTTCACTGCGCAGGAAAAGGGTATCCCCGTCATGGCGCCAGGTAATCTGGTAAAGGGGATATCCTTCCCCGTAATACCACTGTTCAAAGAAGCAGGAGAAATCCATGCCGCTTTCCGCTTCAAGCACACTTCTGAAATCCTCCCCGGTGGCAAGACCGTTCCCGAACCGGTCCAGGTAAGTGCGGAGCACCTGGAAAAAGAGGCTGTCCTGATCCAGGATGTACCGGATCATGTGCAACAGGATGGCTCCTTTTTTATAACTGAGTCCGGTATCAAACAACCGGAAGGGATCATCCGCACGGTTTTCCGGAACATAGACCGATCCGGAGGTCTCTCCCAGGGCAAGGGACATGGCATGGGACATCCACTCGTCCGCTGCCTGTTGCCCGAAGATCTGCTGGGCGGCCACATATTCCATGTACGAGGCGAATCCCTCATTGATCCAGATGTCCTGCCAGTACCCGCAGGTCACATGATCGCCGAACCACTGGTGGGCCAGTTCGTGCGCCACGAGATAGAAATCAAAGTCCTGGATGGTGGTCATGGTCTGGTGTTCCATCCCCCCGCCCAGCGGGGCCATGGCATGACCGTATTTTTCAGCAGCAAAGGGATAGTCCCCCAGCAGCGTCGAATAGGTATGGATGAGCCGCCCTGTCTCGCGGATCTCCGCCGTCCAATCCGCCAGCAGCTGATCGGAATCATACACGTAATTCTGCACAGGTACCGAATCTCCTGCTGACGAAAGCGGCGCCCGAAAGGTGAAATCCCTGTATTCGGCCACCGCGAAAAACAACAGGTAAAATGCCATGGGATAGTTGGTCCGCCACCTGAAGAGACGTTCATTTCCCGGCAGTTCCTCCACTCCCAGCAGGATCCCGTTTGAAGCCGCCATCAGGTGATCGCCGCATATAAGGTCCATCCGGACCGAATCGATCTTGTCCCCGAGCACCTGCTTGACCGGGAACCAGTCCCGCGCATTGAGCGGCTCGGAAAGGGTGTAGGTCACCCGGAAACCATATTCTGAATCTGTCGCAGAAGTGATCCCGGCAAAAAAACCCCTGTTCCTGCCCGCCACACCTCCATAGGATATTTTCACAGCAAATTGTTCCCCCGGAAGCCGGGTCCTGTCCAATGCCACATAAACGGCATTCTCACGGTGTGTATATGCTGCCCGGAAACGGAAGTCATCCAATTCGCCCCCGTCGGCGATCTCCACCCCGGTCACCTCCAGGGAATCCTGCAATTCCACCACCAGGGTATCCAGTTCTTTCACGGCTTCCGCCAGGATCACCGCGCTCCCCCCGATCCGGGTGCTCTCGTTGGTCACCCTGAGGGTGAGGTGGTAAAATTTGACGTCATAGGCGGACAACCAGCGGTCATCCAGGGGATTCCGGTACTCCCCCATATCAACCACAACGGCGGGACAGGGAAGCAGCAACTGTGCCGCTGCCGGTATGGCGTTGACAACCAGAAAGATATATACGGCGAGCCGGTACATGCTAGTTGCTGAACCGGAATACGGTCCGGGCGGTGAATTCACCGCCGGGTTTCAGAAGGGTGGATGGAAAGGCTTTCTGATTGGGAGTATCCGGAAAGAACTGGGTTTCCAGGCAGACAGCCGAATGGGGTTCGTAGACTATTCCCTCCTTTCCCCGGATCCCCTTCACATAATTGGATGTGTACAGCTGGATCCCGGGAAGCGTGGTAAGCACTTCCATGGTCCGGCCCGAATCGGGATCGTGCAGCATGGCCGCCTGGGTCAGTTCCCTGGATCCCATGGAAAGCACATAATTGAGGTCATATCCCGGTTCCACCTCAGCCAATCCTTTCCCGAGCGGTCTGGACCTCCTGAAATCATAGGGAGTCCCCTCCACCGGAGCGATCTCTCCCGTGGGTATGCTCTGTCCGTCCAGCACCGTGTACCTGTCCGCAGCCAGGGATAATTCATGCCGGTGAATGGTCCCCCGGCAATTGTTCAGGTTGAAATAGCTGTGGTTGGTCAGGTTCACATGGGTGGGCCTGTCGGTCCGCGCCCGGCAGGTGATCCCCAGTTCATTGTTCTCATTCAGGGAGTATACCACCTCCGCCGTCAGATTGCCGGGATATCCCTCCTCCCCGTCCCTGCTTTCGTAGATCATCACCAGGCTCGCCTCCGCAGCGGAAATGTCCGTGTGCACCTTCCACATCTGCTTGTCGAATCCCCTGAATCCGCCGTGCAGGTGATTGGGTCCCTCGTTGGCTGACAGCCTGTACACGGTACCGTCAATGTCAAATGCCGAGCCTCCGATTCGGTTGCAGTACCTCCCGCAAATGGCCCCGAAATAGGGCTGGTCCCCCAGATAATCCTCCAGCCGGTCGAACCCGAGGACCACATCCCCTGCCTGGTTCCCGGCACCGGGTACAAAGAGGTTGGTGATGGTGGCTCCGTAGTCCATCACCCTGACTTCCATTCCGTTTTTGTTTTTCAGGATATACCGGCACACCTCAGCCCCGGAAGGGAGGTTTCCAAAATTTTCTTTCTCAATGATCATAGCGATTTACTTGGATGTTCAGGGATTAAAGATAAAAATTATTCCGTCCCGCACACCGATATCCCTGTTCCGGCCACATTAATAGGAAAACCGAAGAGCTCTTTGCAGAGGCGGATACCGAAAAGCCTGAACAGAGTAGGTATGACAAAAATGACTCGAACAATGAAAACAGACCTGTGTACGGGCAACTTCAGGGAAATTCCCGTCCCTGAACAGCAAAAACTGAACGGCGGAATCCTGCCTTTCCTGGCAGGGATTGGTATTGCCGCAATCGCTGAGATCATTTCCGACTGGGACAATTTTAAAAACGGTCTCACCGGGAAACCGGAAGAAAAGTCCTGACAAAAAAAATCTGTAATCATGAAAAATCTTACACCCATGAAAAATTTCGGACCATTCAACACCATGGATGTTGAAAGCATGCGGCAGGTGAACGGGGGCGGATTTGCCTACGATGTGGGCAGGGGTATTCGTTGCCTGGCGCTCTACGTTGTGTATGGAAACATTTATGCGATGACCGATTACATTGTCAATGAGGCGCTGAATGAAGCAGCGAACAACTGACCATGCAGGAAGCATGTGAAAACCTCATCCGATGATATTGTAATGAAGGGAACCGTGAGTAGTTCATTGATAAGTCAATCTGGAATTTATGAAGATTAAGAAACCCCGCCAGCGTGACATCATCATCTTTGTTGTCACACTCATCGCTTTCTTGCTCATCACCTCTTTCTGGGATGAGATAAAGGATCTGGTTGCCGCTATCTTCACCTGATGGATCAGCTGGAGGACAGCACACTTGATCTGATCCACAGGCGGCGTGTCCGCTCCTTCATCCCGGGCTATGTGGTCGTATGTGCGGTCGTGTTCATGCTGGCAGCGCTCCCCCTGGTCAGGGTGGATGTGGTCACTACCACTGCCGGCATGATCAGGCCCCTCGAAGAACCGGTAAAGATCCTGTCCCCCATTACGGGGATCCTGGACAGCAGCATCCTCAGGAATAATCTCCCGGTGACTGCCGGAGATACCCTGGTCTGGATCCGGCGGGACCATCCCGAAACCCGGATCACGGAGCATCTGGACCTGATCCGGATGAACGATGCCCCGCTCCGGGATATCAGGCGCATCCTGGATGGGAAAGAACCTGTGGAGACAGGGTGGTATATCCAGTCGTACAGGAATCACCTGGCTGCCCTGGCCGGTCTGCAGATCGAAGAAGATTTCCTGCGGGGGGAATACCAGATTGCCACTGAATTGTACCGGGCAGGTGTGATTCCGCCTCATGAACTTGAGCAGGCAGAATCGGAATACCGGCTGATTTGCGCCAGGATCAGGGACCTGCGGGAAAACTACAGGAATCAGCTGGCAGGAGAGCTTCACCGGATTGCCAGGGAGAACAGGAACTATCAGAAGGAGATCGCGGTGACCCGGTCCATGCTCCACGATTATTTTATTGTGGCACCCAAAGGCGGTACCGTGCACGGCTGTCCGGGACTGACGGCCGGATCGGTGATCCAGTCCGGCATGCACCTGGGATCCGTTTCACCTTCAGGAAGCCTGGTGGCCGAATGTTATCTTGATCCCGCCGGGATCCAGGGGGTGACGATCGGAACCCCGGTGCGCCTGAGATTTGACGGGTCTGGTTTCCAGGAGCAGGCGCAGCTGGAAACGGCGGTTGACCACATTGAAAGGGATGTGACCCTGGTGAACGGAAAACCCTTCTACCGGATCAGATGTACCCTTGAATCGCCCTGTTTCATTGAAACAGACGGGAAAAGGAGGCAGGTGGTGAAAGGGATGACCTTTTCGGCTAATTTCATCCTTTTTCGCCGGTCGCTCTCCTCGCTGATCATGGAACGGATGAACGGCCGGATCAATCCCGCCGGGCCAATGGGAAAGGAATGAGAAGCGCAGGGAAAGTCGGTATCAGGCAGCATGACTCGTCCGATTGCGGACCGGCCTGCATTGCTTCCGTTATGGCCCATTACGGGATACGCGTCCCCCTCGCAAAGATCAGGCAAATCGCCTGCACGGACAGGCAGGGAACCTCCATGTATGGAATGATCAGGGCCCTGGAACAATTTGAATTCGAAACAAAAGGACTGGAAGGTTCCATGGAGCACCTGGATAAGCTGCCACTTCCGTTCATTGCGCACGTGGAGCTGGAGAACGGACTGTCCCATTATATCTGCGTCTACGGGGTGAACGGCAAAGGCCTGAAGGTGATGGATCCGGCAGCGGGTAAAATCCACCGGTGGAGCAGGGATGAATTCCGGGAAAAGTGGAGCGGTGCGGTGGTGGCCATGGTACGGGGCATCGGCAGCGAAAAACTGCAGGAGGCCGGAACTCGGGGAACCAAGATCATTTCGCTGCTGCAACCGGTCTGGAAGCCGGTATTGCAGGCTATTTTTGCTGCCATCATTTACACCGTGCTGGGACTCTCCACCTCGCTCTACATCGGGAAACTGACCGACCATGTTTTCGTCACCCACAACACCGGATTGCTGAACCTGATGAGCATCACCATGGTTTTGATCACCCTGCTGATGATCTTCATGTATGTCATCAGGAATCTGAACATACTGAAAACCGGCCAGGTGATCGACAACCAGCTGGTCCTCTCCTACTATCGCCACCTGCTCCGGCTGCCTCAGCGATTCTTTGACGGGATCCGGACCGGGGAGATCATTTCCCGGATCAATGATGCCATCAAGATCAGGGGATTCATCAACGATGCTGCCATCGGTATCCTGGTGAATTTCCTGATCCTGCTGTTTTCATTCGGCCTGATGTTCATCCTGCACTGGAAACTTGCGCTCCTGATGTTGACCGTGATCCCGCTCTATGCAATCATTTACTGCTTTTTCAACCGGAGGAACAAACGTGTTGAAAGGAAAATCATGGAACACACGGCATCGCTGGAAAGCCAGCTGGTGGAATCACTCCAGGCCTCAGCGCACATCAGAAGGAGCAACCTGCAGGCGATCAGTTACCGGAGGACCGAAAGCAGGATGAACCGGTTGCTGGATACCGTTTTCAGTTCGGGGATGAACTCACTCACCGCACTGGGAGGGACCGAACTGGTCAGTCGCATGTTCACCATCATCCTTTTGTGGACCGGATCTTTTTACGTGATCGGCCAGGAGATCACCCCGGGCAAGCTGCTTACCTTTTATGCACTGATCGGTTATTTTACGGGTCCCGTCAGCGGACTCATCGGGGCCAACAAGGCCTATCAGAATGCTTTGATCGCGGCGGACCGTCTCTTTGAAATTTTTCACCTGGAACCGGAAGAACCCGGGGAGAAGCCTGATTTCCCCCGGGAAGAATTCGGGGATGTGGAATTCAGCAAGGTCTCATTTGCTTATGGCACCAGGGGCCATATATTCCGGGATCTGGACCTGAAGATCCGGACCGGAATGGTCACTGCCATTACCGGTCCCAGCGGATCGGGGAAATCCACCATCGCATCCCTGATCCAACTCATCTACCAAGTTGACGGGGGAAACATCACGATCAATGGACTGGATACCCGGTATTTTTCCATGAAGAGCATCCGGTCGCTGATCGGGGAAGTCCCCCAGCAGATCACTTTTCTCACTGGATCCATCCTGGAGAACATGGCACCCGGGGTGCAGAACCCGGATATGAAAAGGATCCTCAACCTGCTGGGGGCGGTGGGACTCCGGCCGCTGATCGAATCCTTACCGGAGGGAGTACATACCAGGCTCAGCGAGAACGGATCCAACCTTTCCGGCGGTGAACGGCAGCGCCTGGCACTCGTCCGCGCCCTTTACAGGAACCCTGCCCTGCTGATCCTGGACGAAGCCACATCTTCCCTCGATCCGGAATCGGAATACTTTGTCACCCGCTTGCTGCTGGCACTGAAAGAAAAGGGCCGGACCATACTTCTGATCACCCATCAGGCAAAGCACACCTGCATGGCCGACACCATTCTCAGGCTGGAAGAGGGACGGCTTCGAGAATCCCACTCGCACATTGGCTCTCTTTAGCGAGCATAATTATAATAATTATTGGATCGAGAATAAGGCTGTCTCCAAAGGCTCGTCATAGGTAGGTCAGACATACCCCTTCGGCGCTGAAAATCCTTGCTGCGCAAGTATTTATAGGCTTTCTCAGGGGTATGTCTGACCCTGGAAATTGCCTTAAATCAACCTTTTGAGACACCCTCGAATCCATCCTGAGTCGCCGGGCTTTTATCATTATTTTTGCCGTTTTTACCAAAATTGTTTCCCTGTTTTATAGGTTCATTGAAGATAAACGATAAATTTATGGCCTGAATCCTGTAGAGAGAAGGCTTAATCAATTGTTCATCTAAAACTAAATACATATGAAAAAAATCGCTGCAATTATCTGTCTGGCTATTTTCTCGCTGCCTGCCCTGAAAGCCCAGGAAAGCACATTCAACCTGGGTGACCAGGTCGTGAACATCGGGATCGGTCTGGGTTCGGTGTATGCGATCGGCTCCTACTACACCACCACAGTCCCTCCCATCTCCATTTCCTACGAGAAGGCAATTGTGGATGAAATCCTGGAGAAAGGTGTGATCGGCGTGGGTGGATATGTCGGTTATACATCGTATAAGTATCATTACATATTCTCAACCTATGATTATGGCTGGAAATACACCAACATCATCCTGGGGGCACGGGGGAATTTTCACTATCCACTGGTGGATAAGCTGGATACTTATTTGGGGATGTTGATGGGATACAATATCAGAATAGCCAAAGAATTCGGCACCTTCGGGACTGACGTAAATCCGGACCGGGGCAGCCTCGCCTTGGCAGGATATCTGGGTGCCCGTTACTATTTCTCAGAGAAATTCGCGGCCTTTGCCGAGTTGGGATATGGCATTTCCTACCTGACCCTGGGGATTTCGCTCAAATTGTAACATGACGACATCTTTTTTCGTTGAAAACTGTAGCTTGTATCAATAATTCCATATTTTTGAGCAAACAGATTTATTTAATAACCTAAACATGTACCTATGATGAGACGTACCCTGCTTAAGAGCTCAGCCGTATTTATGTCCATGCTGCTGCTGTTCACACAAACGTTAAGCCTCTCCGCCAGGCCATCTGCCGCCGTAATACCCAGCATTGATGAGTCTGTGCTGGTCCTGGATGAAGCAGCCCTGAATGAGGCCATGATGGAGTTAAATGAACTGGACGAATACCTCAACGTCAATGAGGGAGTCACCTATGCCGAACTGGAAACCAGCGGAAGCGAGTTGATCCTGAATGTGAACAATTCCACCGCACCCCTGGGCATGGACATGGAAGGTGAACCGCCCCTGGGCATTCCTTCCTTCCTGTGGGGTTGTATCCTCGGTCCTCTCGGGATACTGCTCGTCTACGTTATCTCCGACGGTGACAAATCCGAAACCAAGAAAGCGCTCTGGGGAATGCTGGCATGGGTCGGAGTCGTTATTCTGTTGAATGTGGGATTATTTGCCTGGGGGGCAGCCTGGTATTATTAGTTGCTACAACCATCACTAAAAAAAATGCCCTTGATCATGATCGGGGGTATTTTTTTTGCTATTATTCGGAATATTTTAAACGGATGAAAGAAGCGTTGAGAAATTGTAAAAGAAAAATATTGGCTGGACCGTGTATGCTGATGGCTATTTTCTGCCTGGTGATGATCCAGCCTGTCAGCGGACAGGAATACTACAGGATGAATGCCGATTTCACGGTGAAGATCAGGCGCAGTGACAGCACCATGAATCTGACAAGGGGGACCGTCTTCTACGACAAGCATATCGGGGAGCTGATCTACAGGGTCTCCTTCCCCCGGCCGGAAGTCTGGGTGATTGCAGACACCTCCATTTTCAAGTACCGGGCCGACACCCTGTACAACAGGGTCTCCATCCCTTCGGTGAAAGAATTCACTGTTTTTCACCTGAGCCTGAATTCCGGGATGAGTGATTACGGGCTGAAGAAATCCATGTTCAAAGCCTCCCGGGTCGAAAAGAAAAACGACCAGGTGCTCACCTACTGGAAGATCCCCGAACAGGCCCAATCATCCATCGACCATGTGATTGTGGCGAAAAAGGACAACCGCCTGGAAAGCATCATCATGGTGGGGGAAGATTCCAGGATACTCAGCCGGCAATTTTACAGGGACTATTTCAAGACCGGGGCATTTGAATTTCCCCGGCAAATCGTCCAGATCATCCCCGATGAGGCGGGGAATGATAACTACCAGGTCACAGAATTCAGGAATGTGGTGGTCAACGACATGGAGAATGACCACCTGTTTCGCCATGGCGGATCCGCATCCAATTAGGTCATGAACGTGACAGGAAAAATCGTGTTGATCTTTGCGGGCCTGCTTGTCACAGCAGCTGTCTGTCCCGCTCAGTCCATGCTGGATGAGGAGCTAACCGGACTATTTGTGAATGAGGACACGGTTGCGCGGGACTTTGCAGCGCCTCTCCGGACAGCGGATAATGATATTTCGGTCATTGCATCAACCGCATTCCTGTTCTACAAAGCATTCATCTCTTCACAGGACAATCCATCCTGCGTATTTACTCCCTCCTGTTCGGAATATGCCGTGGAGGCTTTCCGGAAACACGGATTTGTGGTGGGATGGGTCAAGACCTTTGATCGTCTCTCCCGTTGCCACGGATTGGTGAATCCACAACATTACCCGTTTGATTTTGAGAAGAAAAGATACCATGATCCCCTTTAGCAGGAACAGATTTACAGCTTTGCTGATATGCACGCTGGCCACGGGAACGATCCTTGCCCAGGAGGATCTCATGGACTATGCGCATACACTGAAATTTGCCAGGTACCTGTCCAATACACAGCAGTATGATTTTGCGGCACAGGAATACGAAAGGCTCAATTTTCTCTGGCCGGGGGATACGACCGTGATCCTGGAACTGGTCAAAACCTATCGCCTGAACAGTGACTGTGACCGGTTCCCGGATGCATTCCGGCTCATGTCGGCCGAAGACCGTATGTTCACGGGCGGACCGTTGGCCCGGGAATACCTGCGGTTCTGCCTCACCTGCAGGATCGATCATCCGTTATATTTTGATGTGACCTCCCTGATGGACCGGGATGAGCGTGCCTTCTACAACCTGGGATATTACTGGACCCAACGGCAGTATGATTCGCTCTTTGCATACAACCACCGGAACAGTGAAATCATTTCCGGCTCTTATCCCGGACTGTACTCCCTTACAGGTGACTTTGAGAACCAGAAATACAAAATACCTGCGGTGGCCCTGGCCATGTCCGCCGTGCTGCCGGGAAGCGGAAAAGCTTATTCGGGGAGATGGGGGGACGCCGCCGTCTCTTTCCTGTTCGTTACCTCCGGGGCCTATGCTTCTTACAGGGCTTTTAAGAAAAAAGGGATCGGCAGTTTCAACGGATGGCTCTTCGGAGGGGTCGCCTTCAGCTTTTATGCCAGCAACCTCTACGGTTCCTTCAAGGCGGCCAGAAACCATAACGATCAGGTCAGGAATAAGTACCACCAGAATGCGGAACGTATTATCCATCATTCTTTTTAGCTGTATCATTTCTTCGGGTCTCCTGTCCCAGCAGATTCACCAGCTCAGGGGACATGCGGATGAACAATTCGCCACGGGCAATTTTACCGCCGCACTGAAGGAGTACCAGCGTATCCTGTTCTTTGGTGAAGACCATGGGTATGATGAGGTATACGGCCGCATCGCGGATATCTATTTCCAACTGGAAGATTATGAGAATGCCATTGTTTACTATGACTTTGCCGGGAAAGCCGTTTCCTCTGACAGCCTGAAGCTCGAGTATGCATTCAGTAAAATCCTGTGTTATTTCAAACAGGACAGGTTTATGCTGGGTCTTTCGGATATCTACGATCTGCCCGGGACAGCATCGCCCTATTTTGAAGCGAAAAAGAACCTTTACGCTGCCATCTGTCATTTCGGACTGGGTGAAACCGATCAATCCCTGCAATATTTTGCCGGCGTGGTGGATTCTTCCGGAATGGCGCAGATCGAGACGCTGGTCGCAGATCTCAGGAAACACGAAAAAAAGTTTGATCCGGACAAACTGGAAATGATGAGCATTTTCCTTCCCGGCCTGGGACAACTGGTTGGGGGAGATATCAAAAACGGACTGAACTCCATCCTGCTGCTCGGCGGCATTGCTGCTTATTCCCTTCACACCGCGGTCACCTACAGCATCCTGGATGGAACGCTGTTCCTGCTGACCTGGTTCTACCGTTATTATACCGGGGGACATAAAAAGGCTTATGAGCTTGGAACGGATAAGATCCGGGAACAGCAGCGCATCACCTATCACCAGATCCTGGATGTGGTCAGGCATCATGCGCTTTACTGAAAATGATTAATTTTAATCCTGTTATGCTCGATCCCAAAAACTTTCATTACGTATCCGCCGATATCACTGCGTGGATAGACAAATACCTGAACCAGATCACATCCTTTCCGGTAAAATCCCAGGTCAGGCCGGGTGAGATCCTTGAGAAGCTTCCCCGGCAGGCCCCCGCACAGTCCGAATCCCTGGATCAGATCATGAAGGACCTGGATGAGATCATCCTGCCCGGGATCACCCACTGGCAGCACCCCAATTTTCACGGTTATTTCCCGGCGAATAATTCGGTGGAATCGATCCTTGCGGAATTCATCACCGCAGCCATCGGTGCCCAGTGCATGATATGGGATACGTCCCCGGCGGCGGCGGAACTGGAACAGCGCATGATGGAGTGGCTGAGGGAGGCCATGGGGCTTCCTTCCGGCATGGAGGGAGTGATCCAGGACAGTGCATCCTCTGCTTCCCTGGCGGCATTGCTTACTGCCAGGGAAGTGGCGACCGGGTTCAGTTCCAATCAGGATGGTATATCCGGAAAGCTGCGTGTATACTGCTCCTCAGAGGCTCATTCCTCCATCGAAAAGGCCATGGGAATATGCGGAATGGGGAGAAACAATCTGGTCAAAGTGGGGGTGGATGAACAGTTGCGGCTTTTGCCCGGACAACTGGAACGGCTGATCATCGCCGACCTGGCAGCGGATTACATCCCCTGCGCGGTTGTGGCCACCATGGGAACCACCGGTACCGTATCGGTGGATCCCCTGAAGGAGATCGCCCAGGTGTGTGAAAAATATGACCTCTGGCTGCATGTGGACGGGGCCTTTGCCGGAACAGCCCTGATGCTGCCTGAATACAGGTGGATGAGCGAGGGGATGGAACGCGTGGACAGTTTTGTCTTCAATCCGCACAAATGGATGTTCACCAATTTCGACTGCTCGGTCTTTTTTGTAAAGAATCCGCAGCTGCTGATCCGGACCTTCGAGATACTTCCCGAGTATCTGAAAACAAAAACCCGTGGCACGGTCAATGATTACAGGGACTGGGGTGTTCCGCTGGGCAGAAGGTTCAGGGCGCTGAAACTGTGGTTCGTCATGAGAAGCATGGGATTGACGGAGATCCGTGAAACGCTGAGAAAACACATCCGGCTGAATGACCTCTTCGCAAACGAAATGGGACGGCGGGAAGAATTCGAGCTGTTGCTTCCCCCTTTCCTGAACTTCACCTGCTTCCGGATGAAACCTGATGGGAACAGCGATGAAGCAACTTCAAACAGGCTGAATGAGAAATTGCTCGAAGCAATCAACGGCCGGGGACACATATTTCTCACCCATACCAGGATCAGCGGTCTCTTTGCACTCCGGATCATGTTCGGGCAGACCTATGTGGAACAGGTCCATGTGGAACTGGCACTGGAGGAGATCTTCAGGGTCGCTGAACTGGTCCGATGAAAAAATTCCTTCGGCTCTTCAATCCCAACACCGTTCGTTACTGGGATCGTAAATACCTGGGTAAGATCGATCATCCCACCATCAAGACGGACGGACACCACCTCCATAAATTCCTGCCAATCTTCAGGAAATCAGCCACACTGCTCGATTTTGGTGCTGGACTCGGGGGCAATGTGCAATATCTTTCCGGGATGCTTGAAAAAAGACATTTCCACCTGGTGGACCACAGTGACGTGTCGCTTCAGTTCGTAAGGGATAAATTGCTGGGAGCAGAAGATGAACGGGGCAACAGGTTCAGTTACCACAGGGATCTTTCCACCGTTCCTGATGGTTCGGTGGACCTGGTCATTTCCATCGAGGTACTGGAACATATCTCCTCCTACCGTGAGATCCTCGAGGCACTCTGGGGAAAACTGAAAACGGGAGGTGTCCTGCTTTTATCGGTGCCCGTGAAAGGTTGGCGGGATCGGAACCGGGAGCATGTGAACAAATTTACGGTGGGCAGCATGTTTGGTATCCTTTCCCGCTACGGTGAGATTGTGCATGTCGCTCCCCGCACCTATTCAAAAAGATCGGGAAGAATCTCCACCGCCTATTTTTATGTGGAAAAAGCGACCCAATAAAACAGGATAGGTGAAAGATCCCGGATCCCATATCGTTGTTGTTTCCGGCGGGGTGCATGGAGGCAAAACCTCTTTCACTGAGGAGGTTGTGAATACCCTGAAAAAAAGAGGGCTTCGGATAGCCGGCTTTCTGAGCAGGGGCACTTTCAAAGGCGGGATCAGGGATTCCTATTCCTTAATCAACCTGGCCGCTGGAGGTGAAATTCCGCTGGCCACTGCGGATCTCCGGGAAGGCTGGTTCAGGTACAGGCGATTTTACTTCAATCCCGCTGCACTGGCACTGGGAAAGGAAACGGTGCTTTCCAGTCTGGAAGATCCCCCCGATCTGATCGTGATTGACGAGGTGGGGCCGATGGAGCTGGAAGGCATGGGCTGGCACAGCCTGCTGCAGGAGCTGGCAGTCCTTGAAACACTCCCCCAGATATGGGTGGCCAGGGAACGTGTGCTGGAAGGAGTCATGGAACGATGGAAAATTCCCCCCGGTCATGTGGTCCGCATCGATCCCCGGATGGGGACCCAGGCAAGGGAGAAACTGTCCGCAAATCTGTGCGAAAATATTGCTAACTTGGTTCGCCGCAACAAAGGCCGCTGAAACATGCCCGCAACAAACAGGAAAATACAGGAAAAATTGCCTGAAACAATGCGTGCCGTCAGGCAACACGGGCAAGGAGGGGCACTGACCATCGAAACGGTCCCCCTGCCTGAACCCGGACCCGGAGAAGTATTGATCCGGATACAGGCCACCCCGATCAACCCCTCTGACCTGGCCATGATCAGGGGCAATACCCTGGTATCCCGCTATCCTTATACCCCCGGACTTGAAGGAAGCGGGATCGTGGTAAAAGCGGGCAGCGGATTGTTTCCCGCGCTCAGGAAAGGAAAAAGGGTGGCATGCACCCCGGTTCCCGGAAAAGACGGGGCCTGGGCGGAATATATGGTCACCTCCGCCATGCGTTGTTCCCCCCTGCCCGCGCACATTGCCCCCGAGGAGGGTTCCATGATGCTTGTCAATCCCATGACAGCCCTTGCATTCATCGATATGGCCAGGAAGGGAAAACACCTGGCCATCGTGAACAATGTCGCTGCCAGTGCACTGGGAAAGATGTTGATCAGGCTGTCTGTAAAATATGACGTACCTCTCATCAATATTGTAAGGAAAGAATCTCAGGTGGAAGCACTGGAGCAACTGGGTGCCGCGTATGTGCTGAACAGCAATGAAGATGGTTTCCGGGAGAAACTGCGCCAGCTTGCCCGTGACCTCGGGGCCACACTCGTCCTGGATGCCGTGGCCGGCCGGCAGACCTCCGGACTGCTGGAAGTTGTCCCCCGCGGTTCCAGGCTGATTGTCTATGCCAGGTTATCCGGAGAAGATATCTCCCTCGATCCTGCATTGCTGATCCGTGATGATAAGCAGTTGTCAGGATTTTACCTGGGTAACTGGCTCCAGTCCAAAAACCTCCTTTTTAAGATGCGGTTAGTGCACCGGGTAGGTCGCCTGTTGCCGGATATACTCGCCTCACCCGTCAGCCGGAAGATGCCTTTGGAAAGCGTGGAAGAGGCCCTTCATCTGTATACGGAAAGCATGTCAGCCGGAAAGATCCTGCTGATCCCGGCACAATCTCACAGACCATGAAACGATTGAATCACAACAGCTTTCGGGGACTGCTCATGGCATTCGGCACGATCGCCCTGTTACCTGTCTCCTGTCACCGGAACGGGGAACACCATCTTCTCAGCTACGCCTATCCGGAAAAGACAACGGAATCCGCGGCATTGCTTCAGGAGATGGGGACTCCATTCCTGTGGGAGAATGCCACCATCTATTTTTTACTGACCGACCGTTTCCGGAACGGGGATCCTTCCAACGATGTGAATTTTGGCCGGACCGGGGAGACGGGGATCATGCGGGGTTTTGAGGGAGGTGATTTCAGCGGGGTGACGGAGAAGCTGGAGGCGGGGTACTTCGACAGCCTGGGGATCACTGCGCTCTGGCTCACCCCCTATTTTGAACAGGTCCATGGCTTTACAGATGAGGGTACCGGGGACACTTACGGCTATCACGGTTACTGGACGAAGGACTGGACAAGGGTCGATCCCAATTACGGAACGGAGGCAGAGCTGGCGGAACTGGTAAGAGAAGCCCACGAACGCGGTATACGCATCCTGATGGATGTGGTGATCAATCATACCGGTCCGGTAACTGACCTTGATCCGGTCTGGCCCGATGCTTGGGTCCGCACGGGTCCCCCCTGCACCTTTCAGAGTTATGAAACCACTGTATCATGCACCCTGGTGGAAAACCTTCCTGATATCCGGACCGAATCGGATGAACCGGTGGAACTTCCGGAGGATCTGCTCCTCAAATGGGAGCGGGAAGGGAGACTCGCACAGGAACTTGCCGGGCTGGATGCTTTCTTTGCAAGGACCGGATTTCCCAGGGCCCCGAAGTATTACGTCATCAAATGGCTGACTGACCTGGTGCGCAGGTACGGAATAGACGGCTACAGGCTTGATACGGCCAAGCACATCGAGGAATCGGTGTGGAGCGACCTGGGCAGGGAAGCACGGATCGCTTTTATGGACTGGAAAAAAAACCATCCGCAGGAAGTGCTGGATGACAATGAATTTTACATGGTGGCCGAGGTATACGGGTACGGGATCTCGTCGGGAAGGTATTTCAGTTTCGGGGACAGGGAGGTGGATTATTTCTCCCATTGCATCGATGCCATGATCAATTTTGAATTCAAGAACAGTGCGCACCAGTCTTTTGAAACGCTCTTTTCCTCCTATTCAAATTGGCTGGAAGGTGCGCTGGACGGTAAAGGTGTACTCAATTACATCTCTTCCCACGATGACAGTCATCCGTTCGACAGGGAGCGGACCAGGCCGCTGGAGGCCGGAACAAAACTGTTGCTGTGTCCCGGATCCGCGCAGATCTATTACGGGGATGAAACCTCCCGGGAGCTGGTGATCCCCGGTGCAGTGGGAGATGCCGGTCTGCGTGGCAGGATGAACTGGGAAGAGATCGGGTCCGGTGCCTCCAGGAACGGTATCCCGGTTTGCGAGGTGCTGACCCATTATCGCAGACTCGGACAATTCAGGAAAGACCATCCCGCCGTGGGCGCCGGCGTTCACAGGAAACTCTCCGGCAAACCCTACCTGTTTTCGAGAAGCTACTCCGGGCAAGGGTACGAAGACCGGGTGGTGGTGGGACTTGACCTGGATCCGGGTAGGAAAAGGCTGAAGCTGAAGGGAGTATTCAGTAACGGCACCCTGCTTACGGATTATTATTCAGGCACACGCGCCACGGTCAGGAGGGGAAAAGTAACCCTGCACACTCCGGGCAAGATCGTCCTTCTGGGCATGGAGTAAATATGAAGATCATTGATTCCCATATGCATGTGGGCCTTGCAGGTTTCGACCCGCAGGTGATCCTGCGTCAGATGGACCGGGAGGGCGTTGAAATGAGCTGGCTGCTGACCTGGGAAGAGATTGATCCGCCATTGAAAGAGCTGTATACCGGGCTTCCTCCCGGACCTGTTCTGGAGGCCTGTTCACAATACCCGGACCGCTTCATTCCTTTCTATGCACCGGACCCCAGCAACCGGGATCCCGGAAAAATAATCCAAAAGTACAGTGAGATGGGGATCAGGGGCTGCGGCGAACTCAAGGTTTCCCTCCGGTGGGAGGATCCGCTCATTGAGAAGTACCTGGAGGTCGTACAGGCACACAATTTCCCCCTGGTTTTTCACATGGAGCAGCCCCGGTTCCAGTACATCCGGCCCGGTGAGGGATTCTTCCAGTGGCTCCTGGAAAGACTGCTGAATGATAAATTCAACGGTGTCAGCAGGTATTATCTGAACCGGCTGGCGGAAACCACGGGGATCCTGCGAAAAAAAATCGAGAAGAACCGGATTTGTTTTCCCGGGATTCTGTTCGACTTTGCTTTCCTGGAAAAAAGGGTTGTTCAGTTTCCCGGTATCAGGTTCATCGCACACGGACCGGATTTCTGGAACCAGATCAGCATTTCCCTGCATCCCAGATACATCCACCAGAAAGGAACTTACGACACCTTCGGGATCATAGACCGGTTGCTGGAATCCTACCCCAATTTCTACTGTGATATCTCGGGGGTCAGCGGCTTCAATGCACTGCACAGGGACCGCCGGATGGCCCGGATTTTTCTCGGGAAACACGCGGAGAAAATACTGTTCGGCACAGATAATACGGGCCTTCCCCTGCTGGAACTGCTCAGGTCCATGAAACCGGGGAAAGAAAAAATGGATTTGATCTTGCGGGAAAATGCGCTGAGGGTGCTGGAGTAGATCATTTTTGTTAGATTTGGTGCCTGCAATCTGAATACATAACCAGACACAATGAGGAAATATACCGTGATCATGGGCCTGCTGACCCTGTTTGTATGCAGTGTGGCCGGCCAGAAAAAACCATACGATTCACTGGAGGAGGCGTTATTCGCCACCACCCGCTTGCGGGGTGAGGCGGGTCCATCCGGTGTGAACTGGATCGGAGACGGGAACCGCTATTCATATTCCAAAAGCGACCGGGGGGATCAGCAGATCTGGATCTTCAATCCTTCAGATCAGACCGGGGAGCTCGTATTCAGCGAAAGCGGACATACCTTTCCCGGATCGGAGATACCCTTCAGCTACACCGATTACCAGTGGGCGAATAATGATGCATGCCTGCTCTTCCAGACCAACTTCCAGCCCATCTGGAGGTATTCCGGCAATGCGGATTATTACTACTATTCCCTGGAGGATACAACCATGAAACCGATGGTGGAAGGCGCATTTACGGCAGAAGTATCGCCCGACGGAAAGAAGCTGGTTTATGGCAAACAGGGAGATCTTTTCCTGTTTGACCTCGCTGCAGGAACACACAGCAGGCTCACCCATGATGCGGAGGAGCACTTTTATAACGGCAGGTTCGGATGGGCTTACGAGGAGGAATTCGGACTGGTCCAGGCCTGGGAATGGTCGCCCGACAGCCGCTATATCGCATTCTGGCAGTCGGATGAACGCAAGGTTCCACGCTACCGGCTGACCGACTTCGCCGGGCAGCATCCCGAATATTTTGAGATCCCCTATCCCAAGGTGGGCGACCCCCCGCCCCTGGTCAGGATCGGGGTAATCGATACTGAAACCCGTTCCACACGCTGGCTGGACATCGACCTGGAAGGGGGGTACATCCCCAGGATCTACTGGACCTCGGAACCACAGACCCTGGCCGTGGTCTGGATGAACCGGTCCCAGGACCATATGAAGCTGTTCCTTTGTCACACCCAAACAGGTGAGAAAGCGCTTGTCCTGGAAGAAAAATCCGATACCTGGATCGATATTTTTGATTTTTTTGCCGGCGAACTTCACCTGCTTTATTTCCCGGAAGAGATGAATTCCTTCTTCTGGATCTCGGACAGGGACGGTTTCTCGCATATTTACCGGTATGATTACGAAGGCAGGCTGATCGGTCAGGTCACCGCAGGAAATTACGATGTGGTTGCCATCAGGGCCATTGATCCCAGGGAAAAAAGGCTTTATTACCTTTCCACCGAAGTCTCTCCCCTGGAAAGGAACCTGTACAGTGTGAAATTCAACGGCAGGGGCAAAAAGCGGCTCACAGAAGCACCCGGTAACCACCGCGTGGATGTAGGCCCTGCGGGTCGGTATTTCATCGACGGGTATTCGGATGTCCATACTCCCCCCCGGACCGATCTGAGGGACGGGAATGGCAGCCTGGTCAGCATGCTCGCGGGACATGAGAATGCCCTAGCACACATGGAGGCGTATACTTACGCGGGCAGAGAGTTATTCAACTTCACAACGGAGGACGGTCAGCAGATCGACGGATACCTGATCAGACCGGTGGATTTTGATCCGCAGCGCTCCTATCCACTGCTCCTCAGTGTGTATGGCGGACCGGGATCCCAGGGGGTATACAACAGCTTCGAATCCAACGGGTGGAACCAGTACCTGGCCCAGCGGGGTTTTGTGATCGCCAACATCAACAACCGCGGCAACGGAGGTTATGGGCGGGACTTTGAAAAGATCGTCCACAGGCAACTGGGCAGGTGGGAAACATACGATTTTGCCCAGGCAGCCAAATACCTGTCGGAAATGGAATGGATCGACGGCGAAAGGATCGGCATCATGGGGCACAGCTACGGCGGCTTCTCTGCGGGAGCTGCGCTTCTCACTTACCCTGAGATCTTTAAGGCGGGCATTCTGACCGCACCACCTGCTGACCATCTGAATTATGATTGTATCTATACGGAAAGGTACATGGATCTGCTGGAGGACAACCCGGACGGATACCGGCAGAGCTCCCTGATCACCCATGCCGGGAACCTGGAAGGACACCTGATGCTGGTCCATTCACTGATGGATGACAATGTACATCCCCAGCACACGTTCCAGCTGGTCAGGGCACTGATCGACCGGGGAAAGCGTTTTGACCTGAAGATCTATCCCCCGGGCAGCCACGGGGTCGCTTACGACAGGAACAGCAGGTTGCTGCTTTATACAGAATACCTTGATTTCCTGGAAGAACACCTGCAACCGGATCAATAACCGATCAGCTATTCATTCCGCGGCACTGTTTCTGGCCGCAGGTCCGGGATCCTCAGCCGGCTCTTTTGAAGCAGACCCGGTATCAGCAGGCGGGGTCTTCTCTGGCTGTTTCCCCGGCTGCTTTTCCCCAGGCTGGTGCTGGATGTCCTGCTTTTGCTGCTGTTTCTCCGTTACGGCTGCTGGTTCCGCGGCGACCATCCGGGATCTCACATAGGCGTTGTAGAATGTTTTCTGGGTATCCCGGAACAACTGCATCATATGATCCAGTTTCTTCTCCAGCAGTCTGTTGTTGGTCCTGATGCGGCGGTCGAGGTCCTTGCGGCTCTTTTTCTTCTCCTCCCTGGCATGCATGAGCACCTCATCATCCCGGATAAACCGGCCAAGGGATTGCTGCAGCTGGTCGAAATGCTTTGCGGTCAGGCCGTATTCGGTAAGCGACCGGGCGGGAGTTTCCTTTCCTTTCTTTTTTGCTTTTTCTGCATCTGCATCCTGTTCCGTCAGAGCACGGGAGCGCTTCAGGACCCTGTAACAATATTTCGTCAGCGCGTTTCCCTTCAACTTTTCCAGGTCGCTGAATTTCATTTTTACCTGTCTTCCCAGTTTCCTGTCACCTGTATCATAGGCATACACGCGCAGCACGCTGATCACCGGAAAAACCTGATCTATCAGCGCTTTCCTGGATTCAAGCCTGGCCTTTTTCAGGGGAGCCATGTCTTTCCGGATTACGGCAAGGTGGTCATCCATTTTCTTGATGTGCCTGACAAAAAGATCGAATTCTTTTTTCATTTCCGAAACAGATTGCCAGCGGGCGATGTTTTTTTCCATCACTTCCATGACGGCTTTCTGAGCGGCCACTTCTTTTTGTTGTTTTTCAGTCATTTCCCTAATATTATTAAACATTATACATGCAAACCATCACCGGCATCCCAGTAAATCCCCATCCTTTTTATGAATGCATCCGGACTTTCGGCGTAAATCAGTGATGCATTTGACAGGATCTTTTCCAGCATATTCTCCCTGTGGGCGCGGATCTTCTCAAGCAACAATAATTTCACCCCATCCCCGATCGAATCTCCGGCTTCATCTGCCAGGTAGACTTCCAGCCGGTGATAATCCCGGGTTATACCCATCCGTTCGGCATGCTTCTCAATGGATTTGGCATAGGATTTCAGTACCCGGGGATAGAGGGGCTGAAGGATCTCCACCTGGTGAAGCAGGTATTTGGTATTCTTCCTGTATTCGTGAAATTCCGCCATGTGGAAGTCCCTGCTCACCTTTGAAAGGTATCTGCGGCCCCTTCCGTAGATCCGCCTGATTCCCCTGCTGACAGATTCAAATCCATTTCTGAGCCGGCAGTATTGCGGCACCCTTCCCGATCCCCGGTCCAGTTCCTTGCGGATGTGATCAAATCCGCCTTTTTCGTTTGTGAAACGGGCAAGCTCCCGGTCCATCCTCCCTGTCAGACATTTCATTACAGTTTCCTGATCCGTTTGATGGATCATTGCAGGATACCGGTCACAGAGCGATGCAAATACCTGGCCGAGAACATAACTGTCCCTCGCCCCGGAAAGACTCTTCCCGAGGTCCCGGTAAATGCGGTTTTCCCGGAAGTAGCTGCTGTACCCGATCTCATCCCTGATCATCTTCAGCACAGCCCGGATACCCTTCATGGTTTTGCGGGTCTCGTGAATCAGCGTATGCACATCTTCCTGGTTTCCGATCAACTCCCGGACATGGTAGATCCGGCCGAGGATGATGTCCCTGACATAGGCTTCGAGGGCAGGATCCGTATCGATCCGGTTTTCTTTCACATCGGGAAATATCTGAGTGGCATTCTTTCTCTAAGATAGTAAATTGTTGCGCATGATTACTTTGACTTCAACCTTTATTCATATAAATTTAATATTGCTTCTTGCTGTTGCATTTATCATCTTTGTACAGGCAATGAAACCAGGACTTTTGACAAACCTCTTGCTGGTTCTGCTGATTTCCTGCGTCACACAGGACATTTGTGACGAAGACAATCAGTCTGAACTGGTGGTCAAATTCAAGACCGGCTCTCTGACCAATGCGGCAGATACCATCATCGCTGATGTGACTGTTTACGGGATCAGGGAAGGAAAAACCGACAGCCTGCTATATGATGCTGCATCCGTTTCGAGGATCCTTCTGCCCCTGGATCCTGGTCACGGAGCGTCCCATTTTGTATGCAGGATCAATGACCAGTCAGATACCATAGGGATCGGTCATGACAATGAGGCTTACCTGATCTCCTATACATGCGGATTTGCAATGATGTTTCATATCCGTGAAATTCACCATACCACCCATGTGATCAGTCACGCCGAGGTGATCGAATCACAGGTGGATGCTGAACTGCTTAAGGATGAAGAACATATCTGGATATTTTTCTGAGCTGTTGCTGCTCCTTCTGCTGGCACAACCGGCCCGGGGACAGGATACACTGCGTACCTACGGACCCCGCATCGGGATCGACCTGGCACGATTCGGGTATTTGTTTACCGATCCCAGGCAGGTCGGAGCAGAATTTTCCCTGGACGCGGAGATCTATCCGGATATATACCCCGTGGTCGAAGCAGGGTACAACAGCATCTCAGGGGGCGGAGGATCCTTTGATTACGCTTCAAGTGGTATGTATGCCCGGCTGGGGGCAGATTACAACCTGCTGCCCGCAAAGGAAAAGTCGATCCATCACAGCATAACTGCCGGGATCCGCTACGGGGTTTCCTTTTTCTCGCACAGGGCCGGGCGGATCGTCATTCAGAGTGATTACTGGGGCGATTACATGCTCGATTCCTACAGCCGGAAACTCACAGGGCACTGGCTTGAACTGGCCGGAGGAGTGAAGACCGAACTGGCCGCCAATCTTTTCCTGGGCTGGAGTGTACGCTATAAGATCCTGATAAACCCGGAAATGGATCCGCAGGTAACTCCCCGGCTTGTACCCGGTTACGGGCCGGGAACCGGACAACGGGGTTTCGGTTTCAGTTATCACCTCATGTACAAGATACCCCTTCTGAAAAAATAGCCAAGTATCACCAAACGAATCGATATGGAATACACACCATCAGAAAAGCGTTACAGCACAATGAAGTATAACCGTTGTGGCCGCAGCGGACTGCTTCTGCCGGCGGTTTCACTGGGCCTGTGGCAGAACTTCGGGGGACGGGATCTGGATCAGCGCATGAAGGAGATCATTTTCCGCGCCTTTGACTCGGGGATCACCCATTTTGACCTGGCCAACAATTACGGTCCGCCCCCGGGAAGCGCCGAAGAGAATTTCGGGAAGATCCTGCGGGCCAATCTGGGTGCCTACAGGGATGAGCTGATCATCTCAACCAAAGCGGGATACCTGATGTGGGACGGACCCTATGGGGAGTGGGGCAGTCGCAAATATCTGCTGGCCAGTCTCGACCAGAGCCTGAAAAGACTGGGACTGGAATACGTGGATATTTTTTATTCCCACAGGCCTGATCCCGAAACCCCCCTGGCCGAAACCATGATGGCTCTTCACACCGCGGTCTGGCAGGGCAAGGCGATTTACGCAGGGATCTCCAACTATGATCCCGAGCAGACAGCAGAAGCCGTGGAGATCCTGGAACAACTGGGCACCCCCTGCCTGATCCATCAGCCCAGGTACAACCTGTTCGACCGCTGGGTGGAGGATGGATTGCTGGATGTACTGGAAAACAAGGGGATCGGATGCATCCCGTTCAGTCCCCTGGCCCAGGGACTGCTTACAAACCGTTACCTGGACGGGATCCCGGATGATTCGCGGATTGCCCGAAAAAGTATTTCCCTGGATGAAGAAGACCTGGATCCAAAAACCATGGTGAAGGTAAAGGCCCTGAACGACCACGCACGGCAGCGGGGACAAACCCTGGCACAGATGGCCCTCTCGTGGTTGCTGAACAATCCCCGCGTAACCTCGGTACTGATCGGTGCGAGCTCGGTATTACAACTGGAAGAGAATGTAAAAGCCATGGATCACATCGGGTTCACCCGGGATGAACTGGCCTACATAGATAACATCCTTTCCTGAGGGCCATGATTCTTTACTGCTCCTGCATGGGATTGGAAGGCATACGGTCCCTGTAAGAGCGTTTGTAAAGATCGAACCTGCGCTCCTCCATCCTGGGAGGCCAGTGGTTGTTCTCCGTATGGATATCCGCAGTTTCCAGGAAAGGATCCAGGGTAACCGAAACGACCGGCCTGTCGAATATGAATGACCGGGAAATCTGGTGGTTGTTCCTGCTCCATATCTGGGCCGGGATCCGGATCAGCTCAGTTTCCCCTGCTTCAAACTCGAACCTGAGGATCAGGGGCATGACCATGCCTCCAAGGTTGGTGAAATCCAGCTGGTAATAGTATTTATCAGAAGCGATCCATGCTTTTTCCCGGCCGGTCAGTCCGTCCAGGTACCTCCGGTATGCCTCCCGGTCCGCCGCCGTGGGTTTGAATGCATCATAATTATCGTAAAAATCATGCAAAGACGGATCCGCTTCGACCATGGATTCGGAAACCTCCCTGTTCCGGGTCACGGCGATCTCCTCCGGCTCCTCTTCCAGCTTCTTTTTCATGAAAGCCTTCTCCTTTGCCGGATCCCCTGTTGCGGCCCTGTAGAATTTCACCCTGTCCAGGGAGATATCCACCGGATCGGTCCCGTAGAACCACCCCCGCCAGAACCAGTCCAGGTCGACTCCCGAGGCGTCCTCCAGGGTTCGGAACAGGTCCTCCGGGGTGGGATGCCTGAACATCCACCGCCGGGCATACTGTTGAAAAGCGAAATCGAACAGTTCCCTGCCCATGACCGTTTCCCTCAGGATGTTCAAACCCACGGCAGGCTTATCGTACGCATTGTTGCTGAACTGCATGGTGAGTTCACCGTTGATCATGATGGGGGCAATGTTGGACTGGTCCCCCCGCATATAATCCACGATATCCCTGGGACGGCCTTCCGGAGCAGGCCAGTCATGATCCCATTCCCGCTGGGCGATCCCCTGGAGGAAGGTGTTCAGGCCTTCATCCATCCAGGTCCACTGCCGTTCATCGGAGTTCACGATCATGGGGAAAAAATTATGCCCCACCTCGTGGATGATCACACCCAACATCCCGAACTTGGTCCTTTCCGAATAAGTCCCGTCCGGTTCAGGCCGGCCTCCGTTAAAACTGACCATCGGGTATTCCATCCCGATGTTGTTGGTGTGCACCGAATAGGCCACCGGGTAAGGAAAATCAAATGTATGGCGCGAATAAACCTTCAGGGTATGGGCCACCACCCTGGTGGAATATTTCTCCCAGAGGGGATTCCCCTCCCTGGGGTAGAGCGACTGGGCCAGAACGGTCCGGTCGCCGAAAGCAACTGCCATGGCATCCCAGATGAATTTACGGGAGCTGGCAAAAGCGAAATCCCGTACATTTTCAGCCCTGAATTTCCAGGTTCTGGCCTCCCCCGACCGCTTTTTTTCGGCAGCCCTGGCCTCCTCTTCTGTGACGATGAATACCGGAGCATCAGAAGATCCGTGGGCATTCCTGAATCTTTCCAGCCGGGATGGGGAAAGCACCTCCTCCGGGTTCAGGAGGATACCGGTGGCTCCCACCACGTGGTCGGCCGGCACGGTGATCTCCACCTCGTAATTCCCGAAGGGAAGGGCAAACTCCGTCCTGCCCAGGAACTGGTTGTTCTGCCATCCTTCCACCTCGCTGTAGACGGCCATCCGGGGAAAGAACTGGGCGATGGTATAGATGTAGTTGCCGTCCGATTCAAAATATTCCATTCCCGAACGGCCCCCGCCGTCTTTCATCCGGTCATTGATGTTGTACCACCATCCGATATCCATCAGGTATTTTTCGCCGGGCTGCAGCGGGGATGGAAGGTCCACCCGCATCATGGTATAGTTGACGGTATGGGTCAACGGGTTCCCATCCGCATCGCGTACATATTCCAGATTGAATCCTCCCTCGAAATCACTCATGAACCTTCCGAGCGAACTGAACGGGATCCGTTCATCGATGGTCCCTGTGGAGATCAATTCCGAAAGGCTCTCCTTCTGGCGGATATTCTGGTCGAGCTGGATCCATAAATAATTCAGCACATCGGGAGAATGATTGATATACTCGATGGATTCCCGTCCCGTGATCTTCTGGTTTTCGTCGTCCAGGGTGACCCTGATCCGGTAATTGGCTTCCTGCTGCCAGTAAAGCTGACCCGGTGCACCTGAAGCGGTCCGGTAGGCATTGGGAGTGGAAAATTCCGTACGCATCTGCCTGAACTGGTTGCGGGAAGGATCGTTCTTTTCCTGTGCTGTCAGTCCCGGTACAAATAATACGCTCATTATGAACAATATAGTCCGCTTCATATGCATGGAATGTGGGATAATCCGTTAAAGTTAATAAAAGATTTTTCATCTTTGTTACCCTATGCAGAAGGGTCCGCAAGTGAAAAGATTGTTGATCGGGTCAATCGTGGCAGCCCTGTTGATACCAGCAGGATCCTGGGTGGCCCACGAATTCTATGTAAGCCTGACCGAGATCAGGTACAACGGGGATACAGAACGGCTCGAGATCTCCATGCGCATCTTCCCGGATGATCTGGATCGCGCATTGAAGATCCGGCACGGGATATCCACCCACCTGGCCACCCGGCTGGAACCGCCCGGCGCGGACAGCCTGCTGGCACAGTACCTGTACGACCATTTCAGCGTGGAGGTGAATGACAATGAAGTGGACCTGGTTTTCCTGGGAAAGGAACCCGAGTCGGACGCCATCTGGTGTTACCTGGAATCGGAACCGGTTCCCCTTCCGTCCGGGATCCGGGTGAAGAATTCCATACTGACAGGTGAATTCAGGGACCAGGTCAACATTGTACAGATATACGTGGGCGATTGGAACAGGGGCATCCTGTTGTCTGCCGGCCGGGAATCGGATACCCTGAAGATCGTACGCTGATCAGCTCAGATCCAGGTGCAGCGTATCCAGCTCCTTTTCGATAAATCGAAGTTCCCCCTCCGACAACAGAAGCGATGCGGCCCCGGCATTCTCTTTTACCTGACGGCGGTCCCTTGCCCCGACAAGGACTGCATCAATCCCGGGCTGCTGCAGTGTCCAGCGGATCACAAGCTGGGAGAGTGTGGCATTTCTGGACTTTGCCAGCGGTTTGATCGCATCCAGGAACTGGTTGATCTTGATTAGGTTATTCATCCTGAAATGGGGCGTTTCCGGTCGCGAGTCGCCCGGCCTGAAGGGATAATCGGGGGTTATTTTGCCGGTAAGAAGTCCGCGTTGCAGGGGACTGTAGGCAAGTATCCCGCATTGATTGGCGATACACCAGGGCACCAATTCATGCTCGATCTCCCTCCTGACCATGCTGTAGGGAACCTGGTTTGAAGCCAGTTCCACCACCCGCGTGGCTCTTTCCAATTCCTCCACCGAATAATTGCTGACCCCGGCAGCCCTGATCTTGCCTTGTTCCAGGAGCAACCTGAAAGCCTCCATGGGTTCTTCGATGGGGGTGGTGGGATCGGGCCAGTGGATCTGGTACAGGTCGATGTAATCGGTACCCAGCCTTGTCAGACTCTCTTCACATTCCCGGATGATGCTCTCCTTTCCCGAGTATTTATAAATATCCCGCAGGTTTCCGTCCCTGTCCTCCAAGGAAAAATAATAAGCGCCCCTGGTTCCCTCCCAGCGCATTCCTGCCTTGGTGAAAATCTCATACCGGTCCCTTTTCCCCCTGACGGCCTCCCCCACGATCTTTTCCGAATGCCCGAACCCGTACACCGGCGCCGTATCAATGGATGTAATGCCCAGATCCAGGCATGCATGGATGGCATTCATGGAATCCTTCCTGTCTGAACCACCCCACATCCATCCACCGATGGCCCAGGCGCCCAGTGCAATGGGTGAGACTTCCAGTCCGGATTTGCCCAGTTTTCGCTTATCCATACCGTTTTTCATTCTTTTTCAGGGTTTCGGCATATGCTGCGGGAAGGTAGTTTTCATAGCTCAGGCAGACTTCACGCGCGAATTCAACGGCCGTGGCAATGAGCACCTGCCAGGCTTGTTTTCCAAGCCCTTGCACCTGGTCAAGCCTGCACCCCATGCTGTGAAGGCCATACAGGATCCCAGCATTGAACGTATCTCCCGCCCCGATGGTGCTGACCGGTTCGATCCGGTTCACCTCCACATGCACATCCAGCTTTTCGCTCTTCAGATACACCCCGTGGGCATTGGCCGTGTAAAGCAGAACGGCACAATGGGGACGCACACATTCCCATGCATCATCCGGATTGTCCACCTGGAAGATGTTGCCCAGATCTTCATCACTTGCACGCACGATGGAGGCGAACTCCATGTTCTCCCGGATGACCGAAAGCAGTTTCTCCCGGTCCTGCAGGTGTGTGCTCCTGAAATTCGGATCATACAGCAGGATGGCGCCCGCCCGTCTGGCTTTCTCCAGCAATGCTTTGACCCGCGGCCTGATCCCCGGATTGAGTGCATAGAAGGAACCGAAAAGCAGCAGGTCGTCCCGGTTGAGTTCAGGAAACTCAACAGCCAGGCGCTGATGGGGATAATCTTTGTAGAACTGGTATTCTGCGTCACTGTTTTCATTGAGAAATGCCAGCGCCACGGCTGACTGCCCGTTTTTATACCTGGACAGATAGGTGCTGTCTACCCCATTCTCCACGAGGAAGTCCTGGATGATGTCACCCACGCGGTCGTTTCCCATTTCACTGATGAAAGTGATCGGGGTCCCCAGGCGTCCCAGGGTAATGGCCGCATTGAAGGAGGAGCCTCCGGGTTTCGCCGTCTGAGGCTGGTTGTTCCGGAATATGATATCCAGTATCGTTTCTCCTATGGCATAGATCTTCTGCATGTTCAGGTTCTATTTTACCAGCCGGGAAATGGTTTTGAATTCTTCCGTACCCGATACCCTGGCCAGCTCAAAAAGAATGGATTCCATGGAGGTGACAACGGCCCCTTCCGTCCGCATCCGTTCCAGGGCTAACTCCTTATCCCCCGCTTTCCTGGAAGAGATGCAATCGGCCACCACCACCGGGACATACCCGTATTCCAATAAATCGATAACAGTCTGCAATACACACACATGGGCCTCAATCCCGCAGATAATCACCTTCCTCCTGGCGGTCTGTTCAAGTGTCATGCGGAAGGCCGGCTCATCACAACAGGAGAATGCACCCTTGATGATGGGGACCGGGATGCCCGGGGACTGACGAATTTCCTCCAGGGTCGGCCCGAGACCCTTCGGGTACTGCTCGGTAAGCAATACAGGCACTTCCAGCGCCGCCAGCCCCTTCAGCAGAACGAGCATGTTTTCCAGCAACAATGCATGCTGATCCATGTGGGGAAAGAGGCGCTCCTGGATGTCAATGACCAGGCCTGCGCTTTCTTCTTTCTCTATTCTCATGATAATTTTTCTCTCGATTTCTGGCCGAGATACCCTCCGTGGTGCCTCCGGGCATAATCTTCCGCGGTAAAACGGATCTTTTTCATCAGAAGCACCACAAGTACGTCTCCCATAACAGCCATGGCGGTGGCAGAGGTGGTGGGGGTCAATCCAAGCGGACAAACCTCCTCGGGGTGCCCTGTGAAAAGGACCACTTCGGACTTGCTAACCAGCACTCCTTCAGGGTTTCCGGTAATGAGGATCACCGGGATCCCCGGGTGGAGCGCATGGGTGAGCCCAACAAGCTCAATGATCTCACGTGTTTTACCCGAGTTGGATAGTAACAGCAATACATCATTCTCCCTGATCATACCCAGGTCTCCATGCTGGGCTTCACTGGGATGAATGAAAAGGGCCGGAGAACCCGTGGAACTGAACGTGGTGGCAAGCTGGTTGGCCACATGCCCCGCTTTCCCCATACCACTGGAAATGATTTTTCCTCCCCCGAGATGGATCTTTTCATGCAGCAGCTGCACGGCGTGATCATATTCCCCGCTTACGGGTATATTACGGATGGCCTCGGCTTCCCGGGCAAGGATCTTCCTGATTTCTTCGACGGATCGGTGCATGGTGACTTCTTCGGTTACCGGATTTGCTTACTCACTGCGTTCTCAAGCCGGATCATATCTTCCGTGAACCTTCGGATCCCTTCGGAAAGCTTTTCCACAGCCATGGGATCTTCATTATGCATCCATCTGAATTCCTTCTCATCCAGGGATATTTTCTTCAGATCCATCTCTTTCGATGCTTCCGGAGAAAGCTTCCGCTCCAGTGGCGCTTCGGTTCTTTCAAGTTCACCGAGGAGCTGGGGGGAAATTGTCAGCAGATCACACCCAGCCAGTTCAATGATCTCTTCGGTATTCCTGAAGGATGCACCCATGACCTCGGTCCTGTACCCGAACTTTTTATAATAATGATAGATGTTTTGCACCGAATGGACTCCGGGATCCTCAGGTCCGGGAATGTGGTCCACTCCCCGCTCTTTCTTGTGCCAGTCATAGATCCTGCCCACAAAGGGAGAGATGAGCTGCACACCTGCCTCGGCACAGCCAATGGCCTGCGCCATGCTGAACAGGAGCGTGAGATTACAATGGATCCCTTCCTTTTCAAGCTCGCGGGCTGCAACCACCCCTTCCCATGTGGCGGCTACCTTGATCAGTATTTTTTCCCTGGAGATCCCGTGATCCTCATACATCCCGATCAGCTTTCTTGCTTTATCCATGCTTCCGGCAGAATCAAAAGATAAGCGTGCGTCCACCTCGGTGGATACCCGGCGAGGCACGATCTTCAGGATCTCCAGTCCGAAAGCCACTGCAAGCATATCCATGGTCCCGGAAATCTGCTGTTCCGCAGTTTTCCCCGATTTCCTGCCATAGTCAACGGCCTGTGCAATCAGGTGTGCATATTCGCTTTTCTGGGCGGCCGCATAAATCAGTGAGGGATTGGTGGTGGCATCCACCGGATGATAGGCTTTCATGGTCTCGAAATCACCGGTATCGGCCACAACCTGGGTGAATTGTTTTAATTGCTCCAGTAAGTTCATATACAGTTAATTAATCGATGTTGAGGATGTCTCAAAAGGTTCGTCTTTGGTTGGTCAGACATACCCCTTCGTCGCTGAAAATTCTTGCTGCGCAAGTATTTGTAGGCTTTCTCAGGGGTATGTCTGGCCCTGGAAATTGCCGTATATCGACCTTTTGAGACACCCGCGAGTCAATGAATCGTTAAAGATAATAAAAAGTCGCGCCCGGGAAAGGGTGGGCATCACTTTAGGTACTGATCAAATTCTCTGAGAAGCTCCTGGGTGGAAATGACGGTGGCATAAGTACCCTCGAGGGTTTTTATGGTGGAGTAATGCACGTTCTTGGCAGGTATGATGTGCACTTCATACTGAAGGGCCCTGGTGGCACATGCATCTGCAACCAGGAAACAGCAGAAGCCGAGATCGTGTGCGGCCCTGACAGCCGCCTCCACGCAAAGATGGGTCTGCATTCCGCAGATAACCAGCTGCTCAATGCTGTCGGCCTGAAGGATCCCGAGCAGGCCGGTTCCCAGGAACGGATTCACCTGATCTTTCGAGATCACCATTTCCCCGGGTATGGGCCGCACATAGCTGTGGATATCCCCGCCCGATGCTGTATTGTGCCTGACATGGTAAACCTTCATACCTTCTTCCCTGAATTGCTCCAGCAACAATCCTGCGTTCATGCCTGCCATATCCGCATTTTCCAGTTGCAGGTTCCCGCCGGGGAAATAAAAATCCTGGATGTCGACCAGCAGAAGCGCCGATCGCTGGCCATACAGTGCATGGTCCCAGGGAAGCAGGAACAGGATCAGGAGTAACAGGGATCCAACTCTCATACGTGAAAAAGTCAGATTACTTGATATCGTACGGAACGCAATTTAAGGAATTGAGAAGAATCAGGCAAGTTGACAGAAGATCATTATCCCACCGATCATTTATTGGGTCGATATATAATTTTATATTATTTTATACATACCCCCCTTATTTTTGAC